>SXGU01409900.1_pt1 | contig 95938 bp, 79 predicted proteins | sample 3174531 | NCBI WGS metagenome assembly SXGU01 (sample SAMN11356863, study PRJNA531348) | freshwater metagenome | isolation source: freshwater sample F1-140 | place: China: Fuxian Lake, Yuxi | collected 2017-12-25
AGCGTAGATCAGCGCGTTGGGCGGCGTTCCAACCGGAAGCGCGAAGGCCCAGCTTGCCGCGAACGCTGCTGGAATCACCAGAGTCTCCGGCGCGACGCCGAGCCCAGGCGCGAGCGCGCCGACGATTGGCACCGCCATCGCCGTGAGCGTTGTATTCGATGCGACCTCACTCGCAAGCACGAGTGACATGACGAGAATGATGAGCACTCCAATCTGTGGAAGTGTTCCTGCCTGAGCGATGATCGCGCCAAGCGCCGTCGAGAGCCCCGTCCGTTGCATCGCCGCAGCGAGGCAGAGCCCGCCTCCGAACAACATCAACACGCGCCAGGGCACTTTGCTCACCGCGCTCGGCTCGAGAATCTGTTGACCGCGACGCGCCGCGCTTGGCAAGAAAAACAACATCGCAGCCGCCGCAACCGCGATGGTCTCCTCTGTGACACCTGGGACAACCTTCCCATAGATCGGCTGCGTGACCCACGCGAGAACCGCAAATCCAAACACCGCGAGCGCGCAATATCCATCGCGTCCGACCGCCGTCTGCTCAATGGTCAAACGCACGCCCTTCAGTGCTCGGGTTGGAAACAGCCACAACCCGAGTATCACGATGGCAAGGGGAAGAAACACGAGCGTGGTCGGCACGCTGAAGTAGAGCCAATCGTTGAAGGTGAAGGAAACCCCATTCTCTCGAAGCCAATTCACCGCGATGGGATTGGGCGGGCTTCCAAGAATGGTGAGAGCGCCGCCGATACTCGCTGCGAATGCGACACCGAGCAGCAGCGATGTGAGAAACCGCCCCGCCGCTGCGCGTTGCTCTTCGCTCTTCGCGGCATGTTTCGCTTGGCGGCCGAGTGCAAGCGCGAGCGGCATCATTGTGGCTGCGGTTGCGAGGTTGGAGACAAACGCGCTGAGCATTGCCGTTCCGACCATGAGCGCCGCGAGCACTCGAAACGGAGAGTTCCCTGCGATGTCGATCAGGATCGCGGCAAATCTTCGCGACACCTCAGTTCGCTCAAGTGCAAATGCCATCAGCGCGCCACCGCCGAAGAGGAACATCACATCGTTGGCGTACGGCGCGGCAATCTCCGCAGGCGTCCCAATGCCGAGCACCGCAAGCAGTACGAACGGAAGCAGCCCCGTGATCGCTGGATCAATCGCAAGCGTAATCCACCATGTTGCCATGAGCGCGAGGAGACCGAGGACGCAAGATGCTTGCGAGGAAAGTCCGCCTACGCCGCCGAGGTCGGGGTGCGTGACTCCCACCGCAACAAGCGCAAGAATCGGACCAACCACGAGCCCAATCCGCCGAGCGCGCAAGGAACCATCTTCGATCTCTTCGTCGAGTTCTTGCTCTACAACCAACTCCACACCGCTCGGCGACTGATCACCCGTGCTGCTCGGTGTTGAAGGGCGCGATGGGTGCGTCATGCGTTGAAGAATACCGAATGCGCTGCGCGGTCTCACTTCAGCAATCGCGCAGCCCGAAGAAACGCCGAGCGTGACGAAACGAAACCGTTGCGCGAGCAAACGCCCGCGCAACGGTTTCGATGCAGTTCGGAGCACGCTCTCGGAGCTAGAGCACGAAAGAAACTGTCCAACTACTCAATGTGGATCACGGAGTGCACGCGCCCCATTCGGAGAGCATGATCGTGAGGTCCGCGGCATCCACGACGCCGTTGTGGTCAACATCACCAGCGCCGCTCGGAAGCGTCAGGCCCCAACTGTTGAGGAGAATGCCCAAGTCGGCGCCGTTCACTGTGCCATCGCGAGTGAGATCAGCGAGACAATCGCACACTTGCGCCTTGCCTTCGAGGGAAAATGGTCCCTCAATGTTGTACTGCGTGTTTGAGCACACGCTCGTGCTACCGCTCAGGATGCACGCTTGCATGCCGCCGATGTTTCGGATGCCGCCTGCGAAGGAGCCCGAGTGGTTGTTGATGATGCTGCTGTCGTTGACGCGCAACACACCGGCAACTCCCTCGACATCTTCATAGTGCTCAATTGCTGCGCCACCGACCACGCTCAGACCATTCTGCATCGTGCAAGAATCAATTGCGATGACGCCATTGACCGTCAAGGCTCCCACTGACTTGAATGCGTTTCCGCCCGCTTCGGATTTCGTGCCGCTGCTGTTGCCGTCAAAGAGCGTGCCAGTGATGGAGCCCGCGCATCGGAACGCCATGATGCCACCCGCGTCAATCTGGCTTGTGTTCGAAATGAAATCGCAGTTCGCAATGTCAAGCGCGCAACCGAAGCAATACACCGCGCCGCCGACGCGAGCACGGTTTGACCCGAAGCGACAGTTGTGCAAGAACGCGCTTGAGTTCATGGCTAGCAGCGCGCCGCCGGCAGGAAAGGGCGAGTTCGGATTGATGATCGTTCCCGCGATGCCGTTCCTGAGCACGAGGTTTTCGAGTCCCGCCGTCGCAGGTTCGCCGCCAGTGAAACGCGCGATGGAAGTCGTGAGGTCAGTGCCGTCGATGATCGTCGCGAGTTTGCCACTTCCGCGCACGACTACATTCTTTCCGTTCAGCATGAACGCTTCATTGAAGGTGCCAGCGGCGACTTGGACGATGCCGAACGCCGCAGCGGGAACAGCGTCGATTGCGGCTTGAATTGTCGGGTACTCGGATGGGACGGAGTAACTGCCTTCACAAGCGTCTGGTTCTCCATCGCTGTCGCTGTCAACGAGCGAGCCATCGAGTAACTGGCCGTAATCAACGATACCGTCGTTGTTGCAATCAGAGGACCATTCGATCAGACTCGTTTGTACCCACGAAACCGGCACATCGTTCCAGAGGTTTGTCTGCACAGGGTCGACCGCAAACTGCACAGCGCAGTCGATTGATTGAAAACCCCCACTTGGCTCACCAGGCGCCCAGTTCGTGTAACCACTCTGCTCTCCCGTCACCCAGTGGTATCCGTTGGGATCCATGCAGTTTCCCGGCGCCGCGCGTGCTCCAAGCCATGCCGTTCCCGTTGGAGAGCGTGGGTGCATAAAAGACCAGAGGAACGCACTCGTCGTGGCGGAGGTCGCGGTCGCAAGATCACCACCCTCAGCTATCGCGCTCTCGCGCGCCGCATCCCATGTGAGCAGTGAGGTGTTCCATCGATACCAATGTCCATTTCCGCCGTCTTCCACCCGCCAATGAGTCGCACCGGGTACTAAAGTCGGACTGGTTCCGCTTGTTCCGAGATTGCAGACCCAATGGTTCGCCGACTCGTCATACACGGTCGTGGCGTTCTCGGCGTCATGAAACTTCAGCAGCAATTGAGTAGAGGCGTCTGCGTGCACGGCACTTTCGAGGGGCGGGACAAAATTGTCCGTGTAAACGGCTCCGGAACTCACGCGGATCCAGTCCATGTCCCCAATGAACGAGTCCTCTGTAGGACCAAACGCGTAGAACATCTTACCGATGCACCAGACAGACCCAGTCGAGTCCGTCGTGCAGTGCATCTGTGAATTCCATGACTGGGCAAGCGTCCCATCGATGTACAACTTCGATGTTCCGGCAGCGCGAACCCACGCGATGTGATGCCACTGTCCCGAGATTGGTGTTGCGAGTGCGGAGTGATTCACATCTCCGCACATGTGTCCACGCACTATGTCTCCGTAGAAGAAGGAGGGCGCAAGACGGATGCCCTTGTGTTCAACTGAGTCCCTCTGCTCCGTAATCACAGCGCCGCCTGGCGGCGAACTAGGCGACAACCGAATGCGCACCTCGTACGAAAAATCGTCCCCCGAGAAGACGGTATTCCCAAGAACGCGAATTGTGTCCGTCGCGACCGAAAACTGAGCGTAACCATTCGGTGTCTCGTCCGCGTGCGCGAGTCCGCCCGCGAGCACGACGCTGCACATGGCCAACCACGCAGTCATTCCTCTGGACACTCTCATCACCAACCACCTTTCTCTATAACTGTTCATCCACGACCACGAACCCGCACGAGACAACCCCGAGTGGCTTCCTGTGTATGCGCGAGGGATCTCCAACCACCTGCCACAAGATCTTCCAACTCCCTAGAAACTCGGCGATTATTGGTATCCTTCGGACTCCTCGACATCGAAAGGATTCACCTGCTTAGATCGCAATCGCGACTTGACCCGCCAACCCGCCCGCAGCGATGCGGATTGCTGCAGTTCACGAGGGTGCTTAGCGCGTCGTGTGCACTCTTTGTTCTTTCAGCCTGCGCAACTTCCTGGCGAGCGAACGGATTCCCCCTTCGGATCGCGCCGGTCGCCCCCGCAGACGCGGCCACTCGCCCCTCAGAGAAGGCAACCTTCGAAGCGCTCTACTGGGCGGAGCGCGTTCGCGGCGAGAGTGGCGCGATGGAGTTTCGAATCGTCGCGGCGGAAGATTCCCCTGCAACCGCGCACGCCTGCGCTGCACGATTGACGGCGAGCATCCCTCCTTGCGTGCAACACATCGACATCGCCGCAGACAAGGATTGCTACGACCTCCGCGCGAATCCGAGCGGAACTGGCGCGTCGCTTTGTGTCAGCGAGTGGTATGTAAAGAATGAATTGGATTGCCTTGTGGTTTGGCCTGTGCTCGATGGGAATTCGACACCGCTCTACTTTGACACGCCCGGCCGCTGGCTCAGCGATCACCATGTTGTGCTCACTGGAGAGCAGCCAACAGTCATCGATGTGCGCGAACCTGAGCGGAGGTTTGCATTTCCTGGAGCAATGGCGCGCGATCTTCGCGTCTCTCGCGATGGCATGTGGCTGGTGATCGGCGTGAGTGGCGATGTGGAATACGGGCAGCTCGATGCCGCAAATCCGGATTGGCGCAAACCGTGTGGGTTCGTTCCGATCGCTGCGGGGTCGAAGGTTTGCGATGGAGTGCTCTTCGGCGACGGGAAAGTGTTCGTCACGCAGGAAATCTCAAATGCAGAAGTATTCGACGATGCGCCTGCCTACATTCGTGCGTATCGATTCGAAAACGGCGCTTGGACGAAGACATCAGAAGTCAAGGCATGGTGGCTGCTTCCGCACATGGTGAAGGAAGTTCGATTGCAAACGGGCAATCAATTCATGGAAGGTGCCGCGAGCATCGGCATCGGAGATTGGCGTTTGCGCACAGCGTTTGCGCCCAATCCGTACCAAAGACTTCGCGTGAACGACGCAGGAATTCTCGAAACAACACCGTGGGAAGCGCTCGGGCTGCGAGGGTGGGAGAAGCCGTACAGCATCTCTCCCTCGGGTCGCTTCGCAAAGGCCAAGTCATTTATCGGCTACATCGTTCCTTACGATCGGCAGCGTTGTGTGCGCATCGGTCCACTTGCGAAGGGTGAGTCGCGTGAGCTTCCCAATCCGCACACACCCGAGATCGAAGCATGGCTCTGCGTGAAGTCTGCTCCCGCGTTGCGCGAGCAGACTTCACTGCGATAGTTTGAGCGCTCGTGCAAGATTCTCACCCGCGACGAACGAAATCGATGCACTCGCTTTGGAATGCGCTGGGGCGAGTGAATCGCCTCCATCGCATGGCGAACTCAGTGCGGCGGATGGCGTCCTTTTAGCGCGCGCGCTCGCGGATACGATCCGGATCCCATGAACACGATTGAGTTCACCTTGAAACAAGAGCACATCGCGCTCTGCGATCTACTGAAAGCGACAGGCCTCGCGGAGTCCGGTGGGCAAGCAAAGGAACTCGTCGCGAGCGGAAGCGTGCTCGTCGACGGACAGGTTGAATCTCGAAAGGCCGCCAAGATCCGCGCCGGTCAGGTCGTGCACTTCGAAGACAGCGTCGTGCGGGTGCGTGCTGCAGCCCAGTCCTAAGCACCCTTTCCTACTCGCAATCGTGCCCCCGCGCCTCCAAGACGGTTCCTGCTATACCTCCCGATCCTATGGCCGCCCCATCGCTACCGATCCTCGAGTTCGTCGCCCGCAACTACAAGAACTTCAACGCTCGCGCGACACGCGATGCGCTGTTCGCGTACTGGGATCACATCCACGGTGGCGGCAAGATGTACTGGGCCGTGGCCGGTGCGATGAGTTCCGCGCAACTCGGCATCACGCTCGCTCCAGCGATTCGTGCCGGCCTTGTGCATGGTCTCTCGGTGACTGGTGCCAACCTCGAAGAGTCGCTGTTCCGCCTCGTCGCGCATCACAGTTACAAAGACTTCCCCGACTACCGCTACTTCACCAAAGAGGACGACACCAAAATCCTCAAGCAGCGCATGCGTCGCGTGACCGACACGAGCATCCCTGAGGACGAAGCGTTTCGCGCGGTGGAAAAGATCCTCGTACCGATGTGGAAGAAGGCCACCGCCAACGGCGATCGTCGATTCTGGCATGAGTACTTCTACGAGTTGATCCTCTCGATTCCAAAGAAGCACTACGAGGGAAACCCCGATGAGTGCTGGCTCCTCGCGGCTGCGAAAGCGAAGGTGCCGATGGTGGTGCCGGGACACGAGGACTCAACATTCGGCAACATTTTCGCGTCGCATGTGAAGTTCAACGAATGCAGCGCGAGCATCGTGAAGAGCGGCATTGAGTACATGGCCAATCTCTACGACGACTACAAGGTCCTCTCGAAGGGCAAGGGCGTTGGTTTCTTCCAGATTGGCGGCGGCATCTCCGGAGACTTCCCGATCTGCGTGGTGCCGAGCATCAAGTATGACTTGCAACAGTCAGTGAAGCCCTGGGCGTACTTTTGCCAGATCTCCGACTCCACAACTTCGTATGGTTCCTACTCCGGTGCGACGCCGAATGAGAAAATCACTTGGGACAAGCTCACCGAAGACACCCCGATGTTTGTGATTGAGTCGGACGCGACCGTCATCGCCCCGCTCATGCTTTCGGCGTTACTCGAGTGTGCCGAACAACCCAAGAAGGCGGACGCGCTCATCAAGGCGAGTCGCGCGAAGCTTGAGCGCTCGCGACTTGCGATGCGTTGAGACCCATCCGCGGTCGCTGCGATAGGCGCATCGCCTCGCTCGCTTTCGACTGCGCGGGGGCGAGTGAATGACGAGGAAATCTCGAGCCTAACGAATCTTGATCGATGGTCCGGCGTCCATTCGGGTACTGACGGACTGAGCCCGATCTCCGACCGTCGCGATTCATTCGCGCGGTCGGAGTCCAAAGCGAGTGCAGCGTTTTTGCGGCGCTGCGCCGCAAGAAACCTGACACGAGCGCTCAAGGGATGCGCCGGGGCGAGTGAATCGCCCTCGGCGCAATTCAAGCGCCCATGGCTTGAGCGCTCAAGGCAGGCGCCTCGCGCGAAGCCAGAGTTCGAGGATCAGCATCGGCCAGAGTCGATAAATCGAGAAGTGATTCGGGTCGCGTTGCTCAAGGACAAATCGACTGAGGGCATCGCCGTCGAGATGGTTGCGCAGCGCCGCATCGCGGCCAAGTGAATCCTCGGCGAGTTTCAATAGCTCAGACTGCGACCAGCAGTCTGACGGAAGTCCAAACCCCATCTTGCGCCGCTCCATCCACTCGCGTGGGAGATACTCTGCCGCGAGTTCTTTCAAAATGCGCTTTGTTCCAGTTGGCGGCTCCCAGAGCAATGCGTCGGGAAGAGTCGCCGCGAAAGATCCAAGCTCATGATCCAACAGTGGGCATCGCACCTCAAGCGAGCACTGCATGCTCATGCGATCAACCTTTGGCAACACGGCGCCGGGCATATAGGTGTAGGCATCGAGTGCGCGCATTCGCTGCATCGGCGTGCGTGATTCATCACTCAAGAGTTCGCGCCAATCCTGAAGGTGTCGCGCGGCCGTTGCAGGGAGAGGCGTGCCGAGCAACTCTTCGACGCGTTCAGGCTGGAACATCAGCCAGCGCGGCCCGAGGTAACGATCCGCGACCGTTGTCACGCGATCTCCCTTGGCGAGCAGCTTCAGTCGAGTGAGATACCCAACCCCATCAGCCGCAGTCTCATTGAGTGTGTCTTTGTAGCGGCCGTAGCCGCCGAACAGTTCATCGCCCCCATCGCCACTCAGCGCAACCGTGACGAACTGCCGCGTAAACCGCGACAACAGGAGCGTGGGCAGGCATGATGAGTCGCCATTTGGCTCATCGAGCCTCGCGGCGATGTCAGGCAACATCCGCATCGCGTCAGGCGTCAACACATCATCGCGGTGGTTCGTTCCGAGCATGCGCGCCGTATCGCGAGCAAACAAGTGCTCGGTCGCATTCGGATCGTCAAAGCCCATGGAAAAGGTGTCAACTTTTTTCCCGAAGTCCTTCGCCATGATGGCAACCACGAGTGAACTGTCGACACCGCCCGACAGAAACGCGCCGAGCGGAACATCACTTTCAAGCCGCTTCTCAACCGCGCGACGAACCAATCGACGAAGTTCATCCTTTACCTCCGTTGGCGTGCGCTTCGTTTCCCCACTGCGCTTGGGGGAGAAAGAGTAGAAGCGCTCAGTCTTGCGCTGCCCTGATGCAAGATTGATCGACATCGCGTGGCCAGGCGGAAGTTTGCTGAGACCTTCGTAGATACCGAGTTCAACCGGCATGTACTGGACCAAGAGATACGCCGCGATTGCGTCGCGCGAGACTTTCCGATTGAGAAACGGCAGCTGTTCGAGTGCGCGAAGTTCACTCGCGAAAGCCACGAATCCTCCGCCCTCGGCGATGAACAGCGGCTTCTTTCCGAAGGGATCGCGTGCGAGCACAAGGGTTCGGGCGCGCTCGTTCCATGCGGCAAAGGAGAACATCCCGTCAAGGTCCTTGCACTGCACAAGCTTGGGATCTTCAAACATGTGCACGAGCACTTCGGTGTCGCTGTTGGAACGAAACGCGTGCCCCTTCGCTTCTAACTTCGCTCTCAGATCATGGTGGTTGTAGATCTCGCCATTGAACACAACCTGCACAGAGCCGTCTTCGTTCGCCATCGGTTGTCGACCATGCGCGCGGAGATCGATGATCGAGAGCCGCCGATGCGCAAGCGCGACGCGTCCATCTTCCGACACCCAAGTCGCGCCGTCATCCGGACCTCGATGCGTCATGCTGTCACGCATCCGAGTGGCGAGCCGCGAGATCTCTTCTCGGCCGAGGCCAAGACCGATGTCAAGAAGTCCAGCGATGCCACACATGCGTGTGGCAGAGTACGAAATCCTGCGGCTTACGCACTGCTCACGCCTTCGGTCGCCGCGCCCAAATCGCGGCTACCGCGAGTACCCAACTTGGGAACATCCCAACCATTGGGATGGCCTCAAGCACCGTTGCGAACAAGAGCTCGACGCGAAACCCAAGAATTGCGAAAAGCACGAGTCCGACGCAGACATCAAAGACGACGACACCAATCTCGCCGAATGGGATTCCAATGGTGTCCGCAATTGCCGCAACTCCGAGTGCGAGGGAGAGGCGCACCATCGAGAGGCCGACGATCTTCGCGACGGGCGGCGGAGGTGAAGGGACTGCGCCGGAAGGGCGTAGCGCTGGCGCAGCGCGTTCGAGCGACTTGTCTTGGTCACGATTCAATTCTGACATCTTGCCTCCAAGAGATCGTCCGATGGACCAAGGTCGCGCGAACTCAACCCGATCGCATGACCCGAACCTCCGCAGCATATCGTGCGCTGGGTTGTGGCGCGCAACACAGCAGACCGTTACCCTGCTCCAGATGTCGAGTCCATCAAGTTTGCAAGATCCATCGGAAAGCAAAGGGCTTGATGAGTCGCTCCGATTTGGCTTCGGCCGAAACTGGTCAGACTTCATCGAACAGCACTTTTCCGAGGCGCGCGTCGAATCGAGTCGCGAGCATCTCCTCAAGGCACTCCGGCGCAAATCACTCGACGGGCTGTCGTTTCTCGACATCGGGTGTGGCAGCGGATTGCATTCGCTCGCAGCGTTGCGCTCTGGCGCAACGAGCGTGATGAGTTTCGACTACGACGAAAATGCCGTCGAGACGACCAAAAAGGTCAAGGAAATGGCCAGCGGAAACGATGCGCGATGGACCGTCGAGCAAGGATCGGTGCTCGATGCTTCGCGCATGCAGCACTTACCGAAGTTCGACATCGTCTATTCCTGGGGCGTGCTTCATCACACCGGTGAACTCTGGACCGCGATGGATAACGCCATCATCCCGCGCAAGCCCGACAGCGTTGTCTACTTGGCGCTCTACTCGAGCGATCAGTATGTCGAGCCCCCAACCGGTGAATGGGTCAAGATCAAGCGCGCGTACAACGAGCGTGGATACTTCGGCAAACGCATGATGGAATGGAGACATGCCTATGGCCTCTTTCGCAGCGGGTTGCGCTGCAAAGAATGGCCGTGGGAGGTCATACGAAAGTACAACACACGCGGGATGGACTTTTGGACAGACATCAAGGATTGGCTCGGAGGCTGGCCGATTGAGTTCGCGTCCTATGCAGAGGTTGAAGCGTGGGGTAAGCGCCATGGTCTCACGATCGTGAACGCGATCGTCGGCGAGGGCTGCACCGAGTACATGCTCGCCGACCCAAAGCACAACACACAATGGGCCGACGAAGAGACGCGACGACTCGCCTCACGCAAGCCGCTGCCAACACCTTTCATCAAGCGCGATGGACTCTCTTGGACCGCGCAACTACCTGATCTCGTCGGGCAATGCGATCAATGTCTTGCGCCGCGAGGTTCTCGCATGATGCTCTACGACGGCGACCGCCCGATTGGTCTCACCCACTTCATGCATGCACACATCGTGCAGTACGGAAATGGTCGGTTCGCGCATTGGCAGGACTATGTGCTGTTTTCCACCACAGACGGCAGCGATCCAAACACCGATGCCTCGCGTTACTCGTACATCGCCGAGTACTAGCACCGCAACAAGCCATGCAAGACGAGCGACCAGCCCTAAAGATCACTGAAGTCTCGAAGCAGTTCGAGATCTATGCCTCGCCTGCGCAGATGCTGCTTGAACTCGTTGGATTCGGGACGCGGCATGAGAAGTTTGCGGCGCTCACGGACATCAGCCTCGACATAGGGCGAGGCGAAGTGGTTGGCGTCATCGGTCGAAACGGCGCCGGCAAGTCCACGCTGTTGAAAGTCATTGCGGGCACGCTTGCCGCCGACAAAGGGCGCGTGGAAGTCGACGGCCGCATCTCTGCGATCCTTGAACTTGGTACCGGATTTCATCCGGATTACACCGGTCGAGAAAACATCATCATGGGGGGGCTCTGCTTAGGAATGTCCCGCGAGGAGATCCTCGCGAAACAAGAAGAGGTTGTCGCGTTCAGCGAACTTGGCGAGTTTATCGATCGACCGTTTCGCACTTACTCGAGCGGCATGCAGGCGCGTCTCTGCTTTTCCACCGCACTCGCGTGCGAGCCAACGATCCTGATCATCGACGAGGCGCTCGCGGTTGGCGATGTGCGGTTCCAACGCAAGTGCTTCGCGCACTTCGAAGCACTGCGCGCACGCGGCACCACCATTCTCCTTGTCTCCCACGAGATGAACGCGGTTGCGCAGTTCTGTGACCGCGCGGTCTGGCTTGAGCGCGGGCGAATAGTTGCGATGGGCAGCGCGAAGGAAGTCTCCGAAAGCTACCTCCGCGCGATGCTCACTGATACAGCCGCTGCAGCAGCGCAAGCCCCAAACGCGCCTACCGCATCGGCGACTCTTGGCGGCGACATTGCTCCAGAGATGCGATATGGCTCCGGTGCGGCATGCATCGAGCATGTCGAGGTTGTCGATGGCGCAGGTCATGCCGCGCAAGTTCTCCAGCCTCGTTGTAGTTACGCGATTCGCGCACGCATTCGCGCGGTGCAACCGCTTGAAGACTTGCATGCTGGGTTCTCCATTCGAACCGTCCGCGGAGTCGAAGTGTTCTCCATCAACCCTCGCCCGCAACAGGTCGCGCCTGTCCCACTCGCGCCAGGGGAATCGGTCGTTGCTGAAGTTGCGCTCACGAACCACCTCGCACCCGGCGACTATTTCCTCACCGTTGGCGCATGGGGACTCCACGCCGATGCGCACCATGATCGCCGAGTGGATGTCCTGCAGATTCGCGTGACGGGTGACATCGGTGCATTGCCGCAGTCGCTCGTGGATCTCGACGCGAAGTACAGCTTTCATGCAATCGAACGAGATGCGTAACGTACCCTCTCGGCCTAGGGCGCTCGATAGAGAGCATCCGTCTCCACGACCATCCGTTGCAGATCGAAGCGCTGCCTCGCGAATGCGCGTGCCGCGGCAGAGAAGCTTTGGCGCAATGCGCTATCAAGAAAAAGTCGCGCGAGACTTGAGGCCATTCCATCTACATCCTCGCCGTCATGGAGAAAACCCGTCTCTCGATCAAGGAATGTCTCGCGTGCCCCACCCGCGTCGCTCGAAACAACTGGGCAACCGAGGTACTGCGCTTCGATAAGCACATTGGGAAATCCCTCAACCCTCGAACAAAGGAGTGTCGCGTCTGCTGCGGCGTAGATCGTTGAGACATCGCTTCTTCGGCCGAGCAGTGTGAATGACTCGCGGATGTCCTGCGTGGCTTCTTCCATGACTTCACGCATCGGTCCATCCCCAGTGATGACGATTCGCGCGTTAGGAACCCTGTCAAGCAGACGCCGAGCGATCTCGATGAAATGCAACGGGCGCTTTTCTTCAGCGAGCCGAAACGCACCCACGAGGAGTGGACGGCCAACCGCGTTGAGTTCCGCGCGTAGGTTTGCAACGCACTCAGCGTCCGTGTCTGTGAACTGCGCTGGATCAATGCCATTGTTTACCACCTTGATGCGCGATGCATCCATGCCAATCCAACGGGCATAGTCTCGCGCGCCATTGTGGGAGTTCGCGACGAAACGCACGCGAGGACTCCCAGCGAGTGCCTGATACCACGAATGCATCCACGGTCCGTACCACGCCGGAAAGTTGGGAGGCGAAACAGAACGGAGCGAGAACACAACGCGTTCAACCCCGAGCGCGAGCGCCGCGACGCCAGCAAGAATATTGCTGTGGTCAAGCCAGGTGTGAACGACATCCGCTCGCGCGGAGAGGATCGCGCTGACAAATGCGATTGGTTCTGGTCCGAGTTCAGGCGGAATCGAACACATGCGCGCGCGTAACGCGCGATCCGTTCGAAGCCTTTCGACCGCGTTGGCTGATGCAGGGTCGGCGAGCGCGCGGACATCCACACCTGCTGCTTGCAGTAATGGACAGAAAAAAGCGCCAGACCCAACGGCCGGGTGGAAGGTCACGATCGTGTGCCTTGCGAGCCCGCGGGCGTGGGATGCGGCGGCATATGTCGAGAGCTGTCGCTCGGCTCCTCCTGGAGTCAAGCAACCGATGACATGCACAACTCGGGGCACAGAGGACACGGCGCAGCGGGCAGGAGGATCCCGCGATTCAATGCAATCGAGCGCTTCCATCGCAGGTCGGACGATCCGCAAGAGATTGCTCGCATGACTCGCTCTCGAGTAACACGAGAGCGACCGAAGCACCATCGTCTCAAGCGCGAAGTTGCGAGCGACAAATTTCTGGGCTCGCGCAGAGAGACAATCGCGTAGAGCACGATCACGAAGGAGCTGCACGGTGCGCCTCGCTAGACCCTCCGCGTCTCCGATGGGAAGCAGGTATCCCGTCACCTCATGCAGCACCGCGTCGACTGTCCCACCTCCCATCGTCGCCACCACAGGACATCCCAACGCTTGCGCCTCAAGTAATGCGTTCGGCGTTCCCTCTTTCCGTGAAGTGTGCATCACAACATCTGCAAGTGTCATCAGCGCCGCGACATCCTCGCGTCGTCCGAGCAAACGAAATCGAGTCGCGTCGAGATCGCGCGAATGGCGCTCGACCTCCTCTCGCATCGGACCATCTCCCGCGAGCAACACACACGCCTGCGGCTCCTTCTCAAGGACAAGCCTTGCGGCCTTGACGAAGTCCAGTGGCTCTTTTTCTTCCGAAAGCCGAAAGACTCCCAACACGACCTGCTTCCCGACAAGCTGTAGCGAACGACGAAGCTGCTCCAACTCTTCTGGGCTCGTCACTTCCATCACATTTCGGTCTATTCCATTCGGAATGACAGCGAAACGCGATGGCGCAATCCCAATCCATCTTGCGTAATCCTCCGCGCCGATGCGCGAGTTCGCGATGAATTGCACTCGCGTTGTTCGCGCAAGCCTCTGGTACCACGCGAGGAGGTATGGCGAATAGATGTTCGGAAAATTCGTTGGATTGACATTGCGAATCGAGAGCACCAAGCTTGGTACCCCTGCGATCAATGCTGCGATGCCGCTCCAAATGTTGGCGTGATCAAGCCATGCATGCACAACATCGGGCTGCAGCCGTCGGAACTCGCAAGCAAGTTCCGTGACATATGCGCGATAGGACGGATCGACTGCGGCAAGCCGCCGCTGGAAGTCAGCGTCATTCCGAACGCCTTCGCGTGTTTGTTCGTCACAGGTCTCACCCGCGACCTCGACGGTCACACCTCCGGATTGCGCGAGCGGGAGATAATGCGCCGCATTCCCCGTGAGCGGATTCGTGAGCAACACGCGCGCGTCGATTCCGCCCAGACGCAGCGACTCGCGCGCGAGGTACACCAGCTGGCGCTCCGCGCCTCCGGGGCCAAGACTCCCGATGACATGCACAACCCTCGGCCTGGCGCGAACAGGTGTCGCGAGAGGTTGAATCGCCAGCAGCTCTTCTGCGAAAACTTCTTCGCCATGCCGCGCGTCATTTCGTACCGATGCAATCTCCACCCGCGGCGTAAACTTCACGGTTCCGCGGAGGAAGCGCAGTCGGTCGAGTTCGCTTGTGTAACAACCCATAGCAAGCAGAGTGGAGGCATGCTCAGCCAAACGAGTCGGACGCGCAGGCATCCTAATCGACGAACGCATGCAATCGAACACGAAGGTTCGCTCTGTGCGGTCAAGATGTCGAAGCAGCGTCGGCGACAACTCGCGCGATGACCCGCTGGAGTTCTGACGGATCAACAGGCTTTGTAAGATGCGCGACAAAGCCCACTTGCATACTTCGAGCGCGAGAAGGTTCATCAGCGAGTGCGCTCAGTGCAACCATTGGGCCTCGGTATCCGCACTTTCGCAATGCCTCAGCGGTCTGATGCCCGCTCATGCCAGGCATCTGCAGGTCAAGAAGGACGCAATCGACCTGAAGACCGCAGTGCACGGCGTCAAGGAGGTCGCTCCCAGAGATGAACGCCGACACTGTGGCGCCTGTGCCGCGTAACAGATGACCCGTGATCTCGCGAGCCTCGGCATAGTCGTCCGCGAACGCAATTCGGAGCCCCGCGAGAGGAGTTGCAGAGAGATCAGTCCCACCTCGTCTCTCCGTTACTGCTTCAACTTCCTGTACCGGAGCAGACTGATCGGTTTCAACCCAAGGCGGCGCGGGAATTCGAACTGAAAAGACAGATCCCTTCCCGAGCTCACTCGTCAATTGAATTGTTCCGCCAAGTGCCTCCACAATTGTCTTCACGACCGTGAGTCCGAACCCAGTACCGGAACGAGGCGCGCCTTCTGATCGTTTCTCCCGATAGAATGGCGCGAACACTTTCGCTCGGCCCTCAGGTGAAATCCCGATTTCTGTGTCCGACGCCGAGATTTCAATCTCTCGCGCGGACGAAGAAGCGTCACCGGACAATGCAGAAAACGACGCACGAGGCCGTAGACAACGAGGGCGTTAAAAAGGTCAGCAAGGCCAAGCGACCCAGAGACAAGCAGCGACCGCGCGTCAAGCGTTTCCAGCGGAACTCCATCCTGCAACAGGATCAGCGCATCTGCGATACCTGCCCCAATGAGGAGTCCGGGCCACGCTGCGATGCCTCGAGCGAGAAACCAGCCGATCCCGATTCCTGCGAGCGGATGAAAGATGTTCGATCCACCTTCGGGACCGAGCACTGTCATTCCGACGAACTGCACGGTCACAATGAGCGCGGCGAGGAGTGCGCACTCCATGGCTGACTGTCGCAATGTGGCCGGAGGCTCGTGCACACTCACGTGCCTCAGTCTACATCACGCTTCATGAGAACGCGATTCTTTCCTCGCTCCAAAGTACTTTTCGCTTCGGTATCGCAGCCAGATTCGCAGTGCTTGTGGAACCTGCTCTCGCTGTATCGGGGTAAGTGTCTCGTAAAGTTCCATCGCCTTCATGCGCTCTCCTCGACAGGCCGCGTTGTTGTGCGCGTCCCATAGAACCCGAGCGGCTCGAATTCGGCGGCACACTTCTTTGACGAGCAGCGCTCCAGTCAAGGACTCCGTCGATTTCGTGTTCAACTTCTTCTTCGCGGGCACGCGCTGCATTAGACTCGCTCTCGCGACGACTATGGAACACAATCCGCGCGACCCACTTCACGGGCTTACGCTCGAAGCCATCCTCACGACGCTCGTCGAGCGACATGGATGGGAGGCACTTGGCGCTCGCATCAACATTCGATGCTTCACATCGAATCCGAGCATCAAGTCAAGCCTCACATTTCTCCGCAAGACCCCTTGGGCGCGTCAAAAAGTCGAAGCGTGGTATCTCTACGATCGGCGAAACAACCGCCGCTCGCCCGAGGGGGACTAGTCTGGGATTCCTGTGGTCTGCGTTCCTTTCGGCTTTGAAACGATCAGTTTCCATGCAATCGACTTCTTCGCTGGCACGCCAGCTGTCGTGACTGCAGGAACCTCCACCATCCACTTCAAGAGGCCTTGGGGTTTCTCATCCGCGACGTACCGGGCATCTGTCGCGAGCGCTGCGCCACCCTGCGCAGCATCACACATGAAGTCGACTTTGATCTGCTCATTCTGAGAAACCGGCACTCGATCGAACACCTCAACGAGCACAGGTTTGGTTTCGGTGGACTCAAGGTCGATGCGATAGTCCCACTCCGTCACATCCGACTTCCCAAACATCCCCTTCTCGCTCGAGTCTTTCTTCACAAGCACGCGCTTCGCTTGCATACGCCGATCGGTCCCGAGCCAGAAGGTCATCTCTGCGCCGGGCGCAAGATCGCCGATGGAAGTCGACCCGACTGAATCCGCACCCAAAAACACGGTCGCCGGTCCTGCAAGGAATTGGTAACTCGACGCGTTCGCGGCAACCGCCTTGAGGTAAACCGCGCTCTCGACGAGGGGACGCGCAACATGGACGAAGATCGGCTTCGTCTCAATCGTCGCGATCCGCAGCTTTCGAGTTCTCGCCGCGTCGCTCGCGATCGTTGTCGCGCGAGGAATTGGGAAGGTCACAACCGTACCGGTCCGCGCAGCGATTGAATCATCGTAGAGCATCTTCAGGCCGAGGTTTTCGATCACCGGTTCGTCTGCCTGATCCGCTTCCATACCGCTCGGTTTGCGATACAGCATGTCTCCCCGCGGGCGACCGGGCATTTTCTTATCACGCAGATCCGCATCCCCTAACTCACCGAGCGTCGAAGCCGGCGATGCTGGAGCCATCACTGGTGGTGGAACATAGAGGTCTACGAAAAGAGGCGAGACATCCGCGGGCGTTGCACGCTGCGTCGGCTGCGCCGTTGAAAGGGTGAGAGGTACGGCGTTCCAGTCCTCTCCGGAGGCCTGCCGAATCTCTGCGTCGTACTCAATCGTGAGTGCATGCGATTCAAGATCCGCGCGAATCGCGTATCGAGGAGTCCAGCCGGCATCACGCACGAGGTATCGCAGCGTGACCTGTGCCTCAGTCGCGCTTGACTTGCCGATCGTCACGACCGCGGCGCGCTCCGTCTTAGTCGCGCCACCGAGCGATTGCACCTTCGCTTGCAACGCGTGGACACTCGCGGTGTTGTCCCGCACTGATGCGTCCAACTTCACGCGATCATCCATCCACCGACTCTGCTCACCGTCCATAAACGCGATCTGCTTCGCGAGCGCTTCCGGAACGAGATCCTTCGTGCCTAGTTCCTTCGCTGATTCAGTCGCAGTCTTCTGCCGAATCGCCGCGAGAAGCGCCTGCCGATCGGTCAGCGCGACAAGTTCCATTGCATTCCGCTCTCCGACGCGTTGCGCAAGTTCAAGCGCGTCAATCGCTGCTCGCAACTCTGGGTTGTTCGTGACATTCGCAGCCGTCACCTTCTCCTCGTATCGAACATCGAGCAGCTTCGCGCCGCCGTGAGTCGCATGGACCGTCGCTTGGAGCGAGTCCGACTCAAGCGTGCTTGGGAGTCCCTCAAATCGAATCTCGATCGTCCCTTCTCGAGCGGGAGCGCCGCTCGTCCGAGCGATCATCGCACGCCCCTGATAGAGCGTCACAGCCGAAATCGTCGCATCCGCGATGACTGTTTCTGTTGAAGGCATCGCGTCTTGAGGAACGCTTGCCATGAGCGATGGCGGCGATGCGAACACAAGCAAAGTAACGAGTGGAGACACGACGGCATGTTGGAATCGCATGTCGCGCAGCGTATTCCATCCGCGATCGCGTGCGGCTCTAGGCAATCGCCGATTCTTCTGATGCTGCAGCGGCGACAGCGTGAGGCTCAAGGACCGCTGCAACAGCCACGCCGAGTGACGCGTCGATTGGCTGCTTCAATTCCATACTCAAAGCTATTCGCTTGTGGCGAGGGGGCGTGATATCCGTCGCCAGTCCAATCGCGCCAAGCCCAAGGATGAGGTAATAGGTCACATCGATCTCCCACCAACGATGCTGGTTGCTCGCGCTCGCGGGATCGTGATGATGGTTGTTGTGCCAACCTTCGCCGGACGCGAGCAAGGCGACGAGCCAATTGTTGCGGCTGTGATCTCCAGCGCCGTAGTTCGCGTAGCCAAACATGTGCGTGAAGGAGTTCACGCTCCATGTGATGTGCCATACGACAACCGTGCGTACAAAGACGCCCCAAACAAGCAGACTCAAACCCAACTCGACGCTCTGAATCAGTCCGACCGCGAAGTAAATGGCAGCGTGAGCAACATAGATCCACACCCAAATCGTGGACTTCTCCAACTTGAGGTAGAACGGATCCTCAAGCACATCCCGTGCATACTTCTGATATGTACCGATGTTGTGCGTGGCAGGGTTATAGATAAAGAGCCACCCGACATGAGCCCAGAGAAAGTTCACGAGAGGACTGTGCGGATCGGGATTCTCGTCTGAGTGCGCGTGGTGGAATCGATGCGTCGCAACCCACCGACCTGGCGTGTCCTCAAGGCTGCAGAGCGCGACGATCACGAGGCATCGTTCAAACCACTTCGGCACCTTCGCGCATCGATGGGTGAGCAATCGGTGATAGCAAAGAGTGATGCCCTGTCCAAACACGAACACGCTCGCGAGCATCACTGCGACGCCGGTCCAACTGAAGAAAGCGGGAACGAAGACGAGCAACGCAAGGGCGTGGATGACGACGATCGGCACGAGATACACCCAATCAATTTTCCCTGGCGTCACGGAGTCTGGCAGTGAGAGTCGTCCATCGCTTGCATTCGAGGACGCATCGTGCATCGACAGAGTGTAACTGAAAGCGACATCGCGCACGCATGCAACAGGCCCCGCGGAACGCGCATTTCTCGCTTTCTCTCCTCCATTTGTCGAGAATCCTGTGTTCACTCCAATCGAAGTCGAATCGGAACAGAACGATGAGCAGTGCGCAAGGACTCGTCGATGTTCACGATGGTCACACGGCACGGAGCGTGCGACCAGCACTGCCTCTTGGCGAAACACGCCGGCAGTCATGCACCTCGAAAGGACAGTCCCATGTCACGCATCTTGCACGCAGTTCCCACAACTCGCAGTTCGTCGGATTGGCTTCGGCGGTCGTTGCGCGGCACTCTCTGTACAGTTTTCTTTGGAATTCAAGGAGCAGGGTTCGCGAGCGCGCAATCCAGCACGATCGCTCCCGCAAGCACCACCGCCGTCTCCGCACCCGACATTGTGCGCGGCAGCGTGCCGGCGTCCTCTGGAGAATTCACTCCGCCACCTCTCAAGGCGCGCAGCAGACCAGCGTTCGGCGCGGATGCGGGCGTCGCTCCTCCCGCACCTGAGATCGAGCGAGCCACCGCTGTGGACGAGACCCTCTTCTGGTCATTTAGCGTGGGCGCATGCGTGGCGTGTGCGGGCATGCTCGCCGTCATCGTCCGATCCGCCCGCGTTCGACGAGAGGATCAGACGACGGCGCTCGCAGCGACACTTGGCGTGAAGCTGTACAGCGGCTTCGGGATTCTCGCAGTCGGAATTCTCGTCATCGCGGCGGTCGCGACCCGCGCGACGAATCAGATCTCGCACACGCTCATGATTAGCGGCGAGCGCGGAGGGGCGAGCCTCACCGCTGCTGGGTTTGAATCGGCATCAACCTCCATGCAGAGTGCTGTGCGGAGATTTCTTCTCGATCGATCAGATGCAGCTCTGCATGATTTTTCGCTGAACGCGGCCACCTGTGAGGCTCAACTCGCACGCCTCCACCAGGTCTTGGGAAACTCGTCGCAGGCCGCCATGCAGCGATTGGAAGAAGACCTCTCGAAGTATGAAGCGTGCTTCACGAAGCTGGTCACGGCCACCGACGCACGCGACGCCGTCACGGAATCGCAGTGCTTCCCTGCGGCAAACCGCGTGACGCTCCTCGTCGAATCGCTTGTTCAAGCGGACAGTATCCTCGCGAACTCGGAAGCACGCAGCGCGACCTCGGATGCCAACAGCGCACTGATGCTCGCACGGATCAGTTTCTTCAAGTATCTCCTGTTTGGAACGCCTGCCCTCGAAACAGCGGCGCAAGAATCTGCTCGCACCGCGTCGCAAGCGCTCGCGAAGGCGAGTTCGCAATACCAAGAAGGCCCAGAGCGTCGCGCTTACGCTGAGTCATCGCAGGCGATCGAATTCTGGGCGAGTCAGATGTTGATTGGATCGGAGTTCAGACGCACGCGCGACAAACTCGCGGATGAAACACTTCCTCAACTTGGGACGCAACTCTCGGCCTCTGCTGCGAACATCGGTGCAGAGCTTGAAGCAAGCCTAATCGCAGCGCGTGCTGACGCGTCGAAAACCGCAAGCGCCGGGCTCTCGATCATCGGTTGGTCATCCGGAGTCGTCGCCCTAGGAGCACTCCTCGTGGCATTCTTCATTACCAAGAGTGTGACAAGCCCCATCGCGCGCGTCGTCGAATCCATTCAGCACATCGCGAGCGGTGATTTGACGCAGCGCACTCTCGAGGCTCGCGCACATGACGAGGTCGGTCGCATGACACGAGCGGTGAATGGCATGTCGCGATCGCTTGCGTCACTCGTCGGAGAAGTTCAATCCGGTGCTGGGCAAATCGATGCCGGCGCAGCGCAGATTAGTGCTGCGAGTCAGTCGCTCGCGGTCGGCGCGTCCAACCAGGCTGCCAGTTTGCAAGAGGTGAGTGCATCGATGGAGCAAATGGCCGCAATGACTGATCGAAGTGCAGCCCAAGCCCGTGAAGCATCGAGCATGAGCGATGTCTCGCGAGATGCCGCCAACAAAGGCCAGGCGGAGATGAGGCAAATGGCGCAAGCGATGACCGACATCAAGGATTCGAGCAGCCATATCGCAACGATTTTGAAGGAGATCGACGCCATCGCGTTCCAAACCAATCTCCTTGCGCTCAATGCAGCGGTCGAAGCAGCGCGCGCAGGCGATGCTGGCGCGGGATTCGCTGTCGTCGCTGAAGAAGTTCGCAGCCTTGCACAACGATCGGCGGACGCAGCAAGATCAACCGCCACGATGATTGGCGAAGCGACGAGCCGCGCGGATCGGGGGCAGCAAATTGCTGCTCGGGTCGATACCGCGCTGGGGGAAATCACTGCTGCGACGACGCAGGTCAACGCCATGCTCACCGGGATACTCGCCGCGTCCGATGAGCAGGCGAAAGGCATCTCTGAGGTGAACGCTGCAATTACTTCGCTCGATCGCGTCACGCAGCAGACTGCAGGCAATTCCGAAGAACTTGCAGCCGGCGCAGAAGAAACCGCCGCGCAAGTGACCTCCCTGAAGGAGCTCGTCTCCCGATTCAAAGTCGGCTAACTTCACGCCAATCGATCAACGCGTCCGCGTTGCAGGATGCGTCCGAGTTCAATGTTCCCAAACGACTTTGACCTGCACGCCTGAACGAAGCGAATTCTGCAACGCCGCCTGGAGCAAGGCCTCGATCTTCGGCGCGGCTTCTGATTGAACTTCGCGCACGAATGCAGACGCGCTCGCTTGCTCGACGACCTTCTCCCGAATCGCATGCTTCGCCTCGTCAACGCCGTCACCTTGCCAGACGAAGACATTTGCGAGCCACTGATCGTCTACTTCTGCTTCGATCCTTTTTGGATCGGTTTGGACAGACACCATGTTCGAATCCACGACGGGCGCGGGAAGATGCACAAGCAGAGCGCCACCCTGCTCCGTCCCTACGAATTCCCACGATTCCTCCTTCGACACCGCCTCAAGCGGGACGATGTACTGCACGCGATTCCCCATCACCTTGACGCGGGTAACTGTCGTTCCGACAGGGATGCCCACCCAGGTTGTCTCCCTCGTGCGCTCAACGATCGCGTCGACCTCACGCTCCCCCACTTTCAGTTCGAACTTCGGATCGAGACCACGGACGGCATAAACGATTGCGTCTCGGACAGTGACCTGAGGCAGAAATGCTCCAGCTATCCCCCCCATTTCGTCCATGCAACTCTTGGCGACAATCACACATCCAACGACCACTGAGATGATCGCCACGGAAAGCACGATTGCCACAGTGGAACGAGCCGAACGCGCTGATTGATTGTTTTTGTAGGTCAATTCACTCATGTTGTTGAGAACTGTACCAAAAGACAGATTCCAACCATGCACTTCGCTGTTTGCGTGTCGTTGCTAACGATCGGGATTGCCGTCAGTCCCGAGTTGACTTAGCGAGAACCACCGTTTCGTCTCACAATCCTCGAGTTGGAAACGGCGCCCTGCGACACTGTGAACGCGGGCGAGCTGAACAACTCTTCACGTGCCTCGACACCGCGATGCGAGAGACCTTCAGCGGAGAGACACCCAGCATGATCGTCAAACGCGCCGCGGATGCTAATGCGCTCGCCCTCCTCCAGCGGCGACTCCATTCGCGGTCTGTCGTCTAGGCCGCCTGACACTCGCATCCGCGCAAGGCGCAGGCTCTTCGCCGCCTGCTCATCGGCAGCGACGCACGCACCATCACCGATTTCATCACGCAAGTCGCAGCGGCAACCAAAAATGCGAAGTTCGAAGCCGACGCCGTCGCGTACCGCGCAACGCTGCAGTGATCGCCCTACACTGAGGGCGACACGCAGGAGTACACGACATGTTTTTCCGACAGCTCTATGACGAGAAACTCGCGGTTGCCTCCTATCTGATCGGATGCCAGAAGACAGGTGAGGCGATCGTCGTCGATCCGCAACGCGACATCGATCGATACGAAAAACTCGCCGCCGCCAATGGGCTTCGCATCGTTGCTGCTGCAGAGACGCACATTCACGCCGACTTCATTTCCGGAGCGAGAGAGTTCGCGCACAAGGGCGTGAAAATCTATGTCTCTGACGAGGGTGGCTCTGAGTGGCGATCAGAGTGGCTCGCGAACTCGAAAGGAGCAGACGCGTACGCGCATCAGTTATTGCGAGACGGCGATCGATTCCAAGTCGGCGGCATCGCGTTTCGAGTGATCCACACTCCAGGTCACACGCCCGAGCACATCTGCTACGAAGTTACGGATCGCGGCGGCGGCGCCACGAAACCGATGGGGGTGCTGACTGGGGACTTCATCTTTGTCGGTGACCTTGGTCGGCCCGATCTTCTCGAGTCTGCGGCGGGATTTGCTGGAAAAGCGCTTCCATCAGCGCAACGACTCTTTCACAGCGTGCAGAAGTTTCTCACTTGGGAGGACTACCTCCAGATCTGGCCAGCACATGGAGCGGGCAGCGCCTGTGGAAAGGCGCTCGGCGCGGTTCCTCAGAGCACCGTTGGATACGAGAAACTGTTCAACCCCGCAATTCTTGCGGCGCGCGAAGAAACGGCGTTCACCGACTTCATTCTCGATGGTCAACCTGAACCGCCGCTTTACTTCGCGCAGATGAAGCGAGACAACAAGGTTGGCCCGCGCGTCCTCGAAGGTGTTCCGCGTCCGCGCGAACTCAGTATCGAACTGATGCACACTGCGCTGCAGAAGCAAGGATTACTCATCGACACTCGCGTGTGGGCAGCGTTCAAGCCAGCGCACATTGCGGGCTCCCTCTTCCTCCCGCTCACGAACTCGTTCAACACCGACGCGGGGTCATTCATCCGCGACACCGATGTGATGCATCTCATCGTCGAACCGGCGCGCCTCGACGAAGCAGTGCGCGATCTCATTCGAATTGGTCTCGATCGCTTCTGTGGGTGGTTCGACGCAAACGCGATCGCTGCGCTCGGAGCGCATGAGTCTGAGCATGGCGGAGGACTCGCCACGACGCCAGAAGTGAGCGTTGAAGACGCGCGAGGCATGATCGACCGCGAAGCGGTGTTTGTACTTGATGTTCGACGCGCAGCAGAGTTTCAGTCCGGGCACATCGCAGGTGCGCTCAACATTGCCCATACGCGGCTTCTCAATCATCTCAGCGAACTCCCGAGGGGCCGATTGATTCTCGTGAACTGTCACAGTGGCGGACGGTCCGCCCGCGCGTGCGCGTTACTTCAACGACACGGTTTCGATGCATGCAACCTCGCGGGCGGGATGACCGCGTGGAAGCAAGCGAATGAACTCGTTGCACACTGAGGATCTCAATATGGATCAGAGCACTGGAGCGCGAGGGTTCACAGAAGCAAGTCCAACCCAGGTCCGCGCCTGGCTCGCCGACAACGCGTGTGTCCTCGTCGATGTGCGCGAAGCAGATGAGTTTGCGCACGAACACATCGAAGGCGCTGTCCTCAATCCTCTCTCGAAGTTCGACCCTCGATGTGTGCACGCCGCGCAAGCGACGCGGCGCATCGTGTTCCACTGCAAGGCCGGCCGTCGCTCGGCGGACGCTGCAGCGCGCGCGTTGACCACCGCGAGCACCGACATCGAAGTTGTCTCCATGGCGGGCGGAATTGACGCATGGAAGCAGGCGTCCTTTCCGGTGCAGTCCAACTTGAACACGCCACGCGCAACGCGTTTCATGAGCGTGATGCAGCAAACCCAGTGCGTCATTGGCGGCGGTTCACTTCTCGGTTCCGCGCTCGCGTATCTCGTGCATCCTGCATTCGTCGCGATCCCCGCTTTCTTCGGTGCAGGCCTGCTGTTTGCGGGCATCACCGGAACTTGCGGGCTCGCGGTGCTCCTCGCAAAAATGCCTTGGAACAAGTCACTTTCACCGACCTGCGCGTCTGGCTCGTGCTCGAAGTAAGCGGATCCTGCATTCAGCCGCGCCGCGCGGCGAGTCGCTCGGGCGAAGGAAGACGAACTTTTTTCGCGAGCCCAATTCGTTCGAGCGAGCGGATGATGAGCCAACTCATATCGAGTTGCCACCAACGCAGTCCGTGACGAGCGCTCGCAGGAAACGCGTGATGGTTGTTATGCCAACCTTCACCGAATGCGAGAATACCGAAGATCGGATTGTTCCGACTGTGATCGCCCGAGGCGTACTCGCGCGCTCCCCACACATGGCATACGGAGTTGATGCTCCATGTCACATGATGAAGAACGAAGATGCGAACCACGCCGCCCCAAAGCGTGCCGAGTAGAGCACCCATCCAACTCGCGGTGATCAGCCCACCAACGATGCCCGGAAGAAGAATGCCCGCGACCACAATGTAGGGAAACGCGTTGTTGATCCGCACCGCCGTCGCATCCGCGAGCAGATCGGGGACATAGCGTCGCAAGTCTGCGCGCACATCGGCGAACAACCAGCCCGCGTGCGCATGGAGAAATCCACGCACGCTTCCAATCCACCCCGCCGCTCTGCCTGCGTGAGGTGAATGCGGATCTTGCTCGCGATCGGAGTGTTGATGATGCGCGCGATGCACCGCCGCCCACCAGATGACGGGACCCTGCGCCGACATGCTCCCGCAAATCGCAAAGAACGCCGCGATCGGACCGCGCGTCGCAAACGACTTGTGCGTATAGAGACGGTGAAACCCGATCGTGACCCCAAGCGCAGTGAGCACATACATCGATCCGAGCAACGCCAAGTCGACACTCGTCATCCAACCTCCCCACGCAAGCAGCATGACGCCAACGACCGCAAGCGGCGGCACCGTCACCGCAAGCATGGTGAACACTCGAGTGGCGTAGAGAGGACGCAGCAGCTCAACATGCTCGGTCCCTGTGCTTTGCGGCTCATGGCAACGCTCGGCGGGTCTCACCGCATCACCATCGGAGGCGATATCGAGCGTTTGCAGAATGGAGTCATCGAGCGCGAGAGCGGGTTTAGCGGAAATCGTGTGCAGCAAGAAAACTCCGGAGCGCGAGAGATAGAACGGACGTTCACCGGAGTCTAGCCTCAATGCGAGGAGCAGATCATCGCTTCGAGCGCAGAGTTTGAATTGAGAAGCCGACACGTCTAGTGCGATTGTTTGAGATGCGCACGCAACGCATCTCCGCCGAAGTTGGCATTTGGATCGCTCCAGACGCAGTGCACATGACTCGGATCGTTGTTTGTGCAGTCATACTCAATAGTGAAGCAAGGCGAGGTCAAACGGTAGTAATGCGGTTTCGCGAGATCTGCCTCGCCCACGAAGCCGAATGCGAGTTGACCGGCGTACTTGGATCGCCACTCCTTCAGTTGATTGTTCGCGATTTCCTCATCCAAAAGTCCAGCATGCACGGCAAGCAACTTGTCGACGAGTTGCTGTTGCTCAGGTGTCATCGATGCACGCGTCACGCCGCGCATGTCAGGTGCCTGCCCATCCGCCCCAACCGCAAACAGCACATCCGCAGGAGTGCCTTCGAGGATGCGCGCCGATTTCCGCTGCGCGTCATCCAACGAACGAGCGAGTGCAAATGCGGCCTCGACTGCCGCGCCGAGTGGCCGCTTGCCTGCATCGGGACCGCTCTTGACCACAACCGGATACGCGCCAGTGAACGCGGGCGTGACCGTCACGACTCCGTCGCAACCAGCAATGTTCAGAACGAAGTGATGCCCTTCGATTTGCATCGCGAAAGCTCGTTCCCACTTGGTCGTAAAGAGGATGAAGCTGTAGAGATCGGTGCCGTAGGTCGGAGGGTTCACACCGGCCTTTGCTTCATCCTGCGCGTTTAGCGCCTCAATCACACGAATCAGTCGCCACTGCTCGCGACCCGATTCGGACAGGCAGCTTTCAATGACTTTGACGGCGGCGGCGCGCGTATCTGCGTCCATGTCACGCAGGAAGAGCCCGGGACGCGGGCCGCGGACATACTGCCACTGCGTGCGTTCCGAGTCCTCCAGAAGACGAATGGCCGCCGAGCGTTCCGATTCAGAAAGGGTCTTTCCGAATGCTGTCACAGCTGCAGCCTGTTTCGTTTCGCGCGAGGGTCGCATGCCGGCGGCGACAAGAAGCGAGCAACTCGCAACCAATACGGCGATGAGAGTTCCGACCGTGGAGAAGGATCGAATGCGCATGACAACATGATGACAGAAAACGCGCCGAGCAAGCTCGGCGCGCCGTGAGTCGAAGGACGGATGAAGTTCGATGAGCCTCAGCGCGCGAAATCAGTGCGCGTTGTCATTTCCTTCAGCATGCGCAGCATGCGTCGCTGGCTTGCTCGTGCGGGCGTAGACAGTTTCCATCATCTTGTACTCCTCGCCTGTCTCCGCAGTGGTCCACATGCGCATCGTCTTGGTTCCGTTGTCGTTATGCGTGTAGGTCTGACGGAAGACACAGTTCTTCTTCGCCATCGGGCAGAAGTAGCTGTAGTTGATTGTGAGTTCCTTCTTGTCGGAAGACAGCGTTCCTGTGCCGTACATCATGCCCGTGCCCATGTTGTCGGCCCAGCTGGCTTGAAACTCACCCTTGGCATTGTCATAGCCAATCATGCCGAGCCCTTCGAACGCGCCCCACTCCGCCATGTCACCGTTCGCGACTTGCTGCACAAACCGACCACCAAGTACCGGAGTCACCGTGAGCTTCGTCTTGCTCGTCGTCGGAGGAGCCGATGGGGCCATCCACATCGTGCAAGCGCCAATCCATTCACCGGCGTCCTCACAGAGGTAAGCCTGCATCGGACCAGGGGAACCGGCCTTCATCATTTCTTCCATCATTTCAGGAGTCATACCGGGTGGCAACTGCGACTCTGGAGGTGCCGCTGGCGCAGGAGCAGCTGCCGGAGTTGTCGTGGGCTTGGAGGCGTGCTGCTTCTTTGTGTCCTGCGCGAGGAGCGCAGCGGTGCAAAGTGCGAGCGAGCCGAGAGCGATGCTGCAAACAAGACGCGTGCGATGCATAGAAGTACTCCGAGAAGAGAGTGAGTTTGGAACCAACCGAACGGGGCGACGAGTGTAACCAAGCGCGTCGCTTCGGAAGAGTGATCAAACGCATGCACGCGCTGTGCCCGCTCGTATTCCATTGAAAACGGGGTTCGCGCCTACCGATATCCTCCTCGCTCTCTGTTCGAAAGTGAGTTCTCCACCATGTCTGACGCATCCCCTGCATCGAATTCTGCCGCCGCTCCAAAGAAGATGGATGACATCGTCGCGCTGTGCCGTCGACGGGGCTTCATCTTTCAATCATCCGAAATCTACGGAGGCATCAACGGATTCTGGGATTACGGCCCGCTTGGTACTGCGCTCAAGCGCAATCTCAAGAACGCATGGTGGAACGATGTCGTCGAGCGCGAACTCATCGGTCCAGATGGCACTGCGATCGACATCGTTGGTCTCGATTGCACGATCATCATGAACCCAAAGACTTGGGTCGCGTCTGGACATGTTGGGGGATTCAACGACCCGATGGTGGATTGCAAGGAGAGCAAGTCCCGCTATCGCGCCGATCACTTAGTCGTGCTCGGCTCATTGTCCACCGGTGCGCGCCTCTATGCCGTTGTGCAAGGCGACGAGGCGCAGATGGCTGCCGCGTCCAAGGCGCTCACTCGATATGAAAAACGCGACACGCTCGATCCAACCGTCCATGTGGTCCGCGCATTCACAGCGCTCACCGCGGAGGAGCGCGCACGCACGATGGGACCGCACGCGAAGGAAGTTGGCACGCTGACGGAGCCACGCCAGTTCAACCTCATGTTCGAGACGCACTGTGGTGCGATTCGCGACGAGAACTCACTGGCCTACCTCCGACCCGAAACCGCTCAGGGCATATTCGCGAACTTCTGGAATGTGTGCGATTCCACGCGTGTTCGTGTGCCCTTCGGCATCGCGCAGATCGGCAAAGCATTCCGGAACGAAGTCACGCCGCGAAACTTCACCTTCCGCAGCCGCGAGTTTGAGCAGATGGAGATTGAGTTCTTCATTCGACCAGACAGCGCCAACGAGTGGTACAAGTGGTGGCGCGACTGGCGCTTTGCGTGGTGGCAGAAGATCGGACTCACGAGCGAAAACCTGATTCTGCGCGAGCATGATCGTGATGAGCTCGCGCACTACGCGAAGGCTGGCGCCGGGACGAGCGATATCGAGTACCGATTCCCCTTTACCGCGCCGGGCTATGGCGAACTTGAAGGCATCGCGCATCGAGCCGACTTCGATCTCAAGGCGCACGCCACGCACTGCGGAAAGGGCGACAAGATGCGCTACTTCGACCAAGAGAAGAATGAGCGCTACTTCCCGCATGTAATCGAACCATCGGCGGGCGCTGACCGCGGCGCGCTTGCATTGCTCTGCGAGGCGTACACCGTCGATGCCTCGCGCGCATCGGGTGTGTTCATGCGATTCGATCCACGCATCGCGCCGGTGAAAGCCGGTGTGTTCCCGCTCGTGAATAAGGACGGACTTCCGGAAATCGCGGAGCGAGTCTTCCGCGACCTTCGCAAGCACCACTCGGTCGAGTTCGATGAGAAACAATCGATCGGGAAGCGGTACGCTCGCATGGACGAAGCAGGCACGCCATTCTGTATCACGATTGATCACGATGGCGCAGCCAACGGAACCGCGACGGTTCGTCACCGCGACACGCAAGCGCAAGAACGAGTGGCGCTTGACCAAATCCCCCGCTTTGTTGCTGAGCGAGTCGGAGGCTAGTCCAAGCACACGCCGGTGCAAAGATCGTTGCCGAACGCATCCCAGTCATCGAGCATCCACACGACACGCTTGTCGCGTGTGGCCTCGATCATCTGAGGGTTGTCGCGACCGGCATGTGTGTTGCCGAACACGATGTTTCCATTGGGCATGACTTGCAGTGTGGTCACCCAGCAGAGGTGAATCGGACGCCCATCTGGACGCCGCAACTCGTCGCGTTCAACCGACCAAACGGTTTCCTTCTTCGGGTTCACTTCGAACACACGGTTGTTGTTCCCCCCAGCAATCAACGTGTTTCCACTCTTGAGGCGAAGTGCGTTGAAGACACTCGTGCCATGTCCATCATGACCCCCAGTCGCGGGCTGGTCATGCAGATCGAGCTTGTACTCCCACACGATTGCGCCTTTTTCGTCGTACTCGCGCACAAGGCCAAGTCCCTCATGGCAAACGAGATAGGTCCCCGCATCAGTCTTTCGAACTCTGCGCGTGTCACGGTGGGAGTCTGGTTGCTCCACCGTGAGTGGCACATTCTTCACTATCTCGCCCTTTGCGTTGACCTCGAGAACTCGAAGGTTCCCAGTTTCTGCGATGAGCGTATTGCCATTACTCAGCCGCTCAAATGCGTGAATCTCAACGCGCCCCGCGTAGGGCGGGACAGGCACGCTCTTCCACTCCCACACAAGGTCGTTCATCGGCGTCACTTCCATGATGCGGTCAGGCGCAGGATGGAGCAGGACATTGCGGTTGGGAAGCGCGGCAAGGTCGTGCGAATTGTGAGGGCAGTCCAGTTTCCATGTCACTGCGCCCGAGGCCTCGCGAATCACAACGCGACCCTTGTCCTGACCGATCACGCGATGCTCGATGAAACCGTACTTCGATCGAATCTTCTTGAGCGTGCCGTCTGCTTCCATCGCCACCAACTCCGCCGAAACGCGCTCCGCGATTGAGGCGTCTTGCTTTCGGAATGCATACACACTTGATTGCGGCTCAAGCAGGAGTGCCTTGACTGTCGAATCACGCTTCGCCCGAACAGTTGCCGCGGCGTAGTCCATGATGAAGGCGTCGAGCTTGCCCTGAGCGAGCCCACTGACGATCGCGCCAATGGGTTCACCCGATGCATATCGGGAAGCCTTTGGAAGCTGCGCCTGTGTCCATGTATCAAAGCCGCTCGATGGAGCAGCAAACACGCGTGCCCCATCAAGCGAGGCTCGCGTCCACGCCGCATCGGCCTTGACAAGCGCGCCGACGCCATCCGCACAAAGGTACGGCGTCGTGCATGCAATCTCGTCAGCCCGAGCATGCATGGCGAAGAAACCATCCGCGATCACATCAATCTCGCCGTCGCGCAGCGCGGACTCTTCTCCGAGTGGAGACACGAACTTCGCGTCGACGGTCCAGCCCAACCGCTTCGCGAGCTCATCCCAGACCTCCGCATCTATGCCGCGATCACGTTGTCGACGCGAGGTTGCGTTCCAAAATGGCGCGGCCTCGCGTGGTCGGCCCAATCGAAGCGTGCGCGTCTTCGCATCGAGAGCCGATGCGTCGAGAGGCGACTTGTCGAATCGCGGCGGCATCTCCTTCGCGTAGGCACGCACAGCGTTCGTGACAAGGGTCGCGACCTTCGCCGCAAGTCCGCAGTCTGCGAGTGCCGCCTCATCACTCACCTTGTGATAGTCCTCGTGATCCTCGCAACTAAAGAGAACGGCGGGAATCCCTACCGAAAGAAACGCGCCCTGATCGCTGCGCTGCAACCAATCCGGATGCGTATCCACGACCATCGGCAACTGCGCATCGGGAGCGAGACGCGTGAGCAAGTCAACGAGCACCTTTCCTGTCGGTCCGCCGTCGAGTCGGATCGCGCCATCGGGTGCGCGCGAGATCATGTCCATGTTGAACACCGCTCGAATTCGCGCGAGCGGAAGAATCTCCTCTTCCACAAACGCGCTACTTCCAACGAGACCTGCCTCTTCTCCGGTGAATCCGACGAACACGACACCAACGCTGAGCGCGTCTTTCTGCAGGGCCTGAGCGACCGCGATCATGCCGCAGACCCCGCTCGCGTTGTCGTCCGCGCCGTTGTAAATGCGATCCTCACCGCTCTTCGCATTCGAAAGATGGTCGTAGTGCGCAGTTACGAGGATGAACTCACCCGAAGAAGGTTGATCGGTCGCGCTCGGGGGGAGCCATGCAACGACATTGGGACTCGCCGCAGGTTGGCGTGCGATTGGAATCAGCATGGAGTCCCGCTCGGAGATGGGCTTCGCCCCAGCCGCTGCAAACTTCGCGGCGACCCACGCAGCGGCGCGCTTTCCATCTTCGCTGCGATAGGAGCGCCCATTCATCGCGTCGCTCGCGAGGTCCGCAAGATCGGCGCAGATGCGAGTGGAATCAGGCGCAGCCGACGGTGGTGTGACCTGCGAGAGAACGAGTGCAACACACGCGAGAATCTGCAGCATTCACACAGCGTACATGAGACATCCTTCGCAAACAGTCATTGCGTGCGAGGACCGTCAACTCCTGACCTCATCCCAGATTTTGTGCTGATGCGTCTCTTTCAAGAACACGCAACCCACAACGAATGTCAGTGCCGCGATGCCCATCGGATAGTAAAGCCCCGCGTAGATGTCGCCAGTCGTCGCGACGATGGCGAGACCGATGAGAGGAAGAAGTCCGCCGAAGATGCCGTTGCCGATGTGGTACGGAAGCGAGAGCGCCGTGTAGCGAATGCGCGCGGGGAACGCTTCAACGAGGTATGCGGCGATGGGGCCGTACACCATCGCAACGAAAATGAGCTGCACAAAAATGAATCCAACGAGCATCCACGCCGAGGAAGTCGCGAAGAGCGTCGAGAGGCCTTCATAGGGGAGCACTTCAGACGCGTTCACCAACGCGCCGTCAACACTCGATTGCGGAGTCAACCGCACGGCGCCAGTTACTGCGTCGCGAACGGAGGTCACCGTTGACACCTGCGAGCCTGCCGCCCACTGCATGCCCTTGTAGATAGGAATATAGAAACATACTGCGAGAAGGCATCCCGCCATCATGATCTTCTTGCGGCCGATCCGATCGGACAAACTCCCGAACAGAATGAAGAGCGGCATGCCGAGCAACAGCGCAACAGCGACGATGCAATTTGCGCTTGTGGAGTGCACCTTGAGAATCGTCTGGAGATAAAAGAGCGCGTAAAACTGTCCCGTGTACCAAATCACGCCCTGCCCCGCGGTCGCCCCAAACAGTGAAATGAGCACGCGCTTGAGATTGGCCCACTGCGTGAATGCTTCTTTGAGCGGAGCACTTGATGTCATCCCCTTTGTCTTGAGATGGTCGAGAATCGGCGACTCTTGCATTCGCATTCGAATGTAGAGCGAGATGCCCACGAGGAAGATGGAAATCAAGAACGGCACGCGCCATCCCCAGGACTTGAAGGCCTCTACTCCAAGCATGCTCTGCACGAAGAAGATGACAATGAGCGAGAGAAAGAGGCCAAGCGTTGCAGTGATTTGTATGAAGCTCGTATAGAACCCGCGCTTGTTGTCGGGCACATGTTCGGCGACATACACAGCAGCGCCGCCGTACTCGCCGCCGAGCGCAAAGCCTTGCATCACGCGGATGAGCAACAGTGCAATCGGCGCTGCATAACCAATCGTCGCGAATGTCGGGAGCACGCCGACGACTGCTGTCGCGCCACCCATCACAATGAGCGTGACGAGAAACGCGTACTTGCGGCCGACCACATCGCCGATGCGGCCGAAAACAAGCGCGCCAAAGGGCCGGACAACGAATCCAACAGCAAAGGTCGAGAGATACGCGACGAGCGCCCAAGTGTCATTCCCGCTTGGGTAGAAGAGAGGAGCGATGATCGTCGCGAGACTTCCAAAGATGTAGAAGTCGTACCACTCGATCATCGTCCCGACCGAAGAGGCTGCGATGACCTGCCAAAGACGCGCGCGTGAGACCGTAGATTCGGATGGCATGCATCCGAAGTCTAATGCGACGACACTCTTCCGCGTGTGCAAGGCTCATGCGGAGTCCGAACCCAGGAAGTCTTCATTCGTTCGGTCAGTTAGCTGCACGGCCCCCACGCGCTGAGCAGAATTGCAAGGTCAGCCGCGCCCACGAATCCGTCGCAATCAAGATCAGCGACGCAGGCCGACTTTCCACACGGTCCCCATGAAGCGAGCAGGATCGAAAGATCCGCGGCAGCCACAGCACCGTCGAGATCAAAGTCCGCGAGGCAAGAGGGCGCAATGGGAATAAGGACATACGCGACTCCTGGCAAGTAGTCCTCCGGCGCCGCAGTCGCGATGATCCATCCGTCTGCGTTGACGCCATGTGCCTGCGTCAGATTGAGATCAGATCGGCCCGTCAATTCATCGAGCGCGACGCCAGTCCAAACTCCAGTATCAGGTGAGAGAAGCCATCGAACCGCCTTGCGACGCGAAGTCTGCGTTGAGTCGATCTCAGTCAGCGTGCCGACTGCGGTCTCGCCTCGGATCGCGCCATCGAGAACATCGTTGCTCACAAATTTCGCTCCCTGCACAGTGCTCGCCTCGTGCTCGTACCCTGAGGCGACAGGAAGGTGGCCGAGGTAAACCGGTGAAGTGCCAAGCGAGTTCCACACCGTCGCGTAATCCTCGCACTGATCACACGCTCCCGAATCGATATTGCATGTGAGATCCCACGGCGCTCCGTATGGATCTACACCTCCGCCCTGCGCGTGACCGTAGAGATGAGGCGTGGAGCGCGCGAAGATCGCAACACCGCGAGGCGTGTCTAGTTCGCCGTCGCTGGAACATCTTGTCCACGATCCGTGCGGAACAACATGCCTTGGTTCGCCTCCATCGTAGACGAGTCCCCACTCCGCATCGAAACAGAGAGAAACGGTGGTGCCTTCGCCTTCACACAGCGTTGGATCTTCGCATCGATAACCGTAACCAATACCGGCGGGATCGCCATGCTCCCGCGCGAGAAGCGCGTGAGCGGTGGTTGCCGCATTTTCTGAATAGTGGATCTCGGATCCACCGCCATCGAGTCTCGTGCCGCCGGACAACGCAAGCGGCCCATCTCCCGCCAATAGGCTCCACTTTGTGCCTCGCCGAGGCCGAATCGCTGCGCACTTCCAGCGCGCGGTCCCAAACATTGTTTGCCCGTCATCAGCAATCGCGAATGCCGCACTTCCGAGCGCGCCAATCGCCGGCATGCTCCAATCTTCCTCCGAGCGCCACGCAGCTGCGATGGGCTCAAAACCTTGGCCTCCGCCACCGATGTATCCAACCACGACCGGATCTATACCTTCCGATAGGTCGCACGAAGTTGTCATCAATCCACCGGCAGTGAGTGGAATCGCAAGTGGGTATGTCACGCAGTGGGCCGAGATCGTCGGGAACACGATCTCGGCGAGCCGAATCCCCGCGCTCTCGGGCAAGTTGCCGGAGATGATCCCGTGGTCATTGATCGCCCATCGCCCCTGGTCCATGCCGAACTCGCCGCTGTAGACCGCCTGCTCCATCGCAGGGCCGAGTTCGACGACCCGATACTGCTGTTCAGCTACTGCGCCGCTCGAGTTTGCGAGAAGTGTGAGGATGATCGATCCAGCGGCGGGAGAGCAACGCCAACAACTCAAGAACCGATGTGGAATCTGTGCATCCATTCGAGACCATCCTTCGTGTTGAAAATTCTGGGAGCTTGACTACGAAGACCACCGCGTCTGCCTCACCTGTGACGATCCGTACTCGGACCGCCACTCACCTGCCATCAGTGTCGCGGCTTCCCTACAAATCGCAAGTGAAAAAGTTTGACTTCTGATCGTTCAATCCCGCGACTGCGTCAATTCAATGCCTGGAGTGAGGAAGGTGATCTTGCGTGCCTTGAAGAGCGCGCCGAGTGCTTGTTTGAATGCCTTTTTGCTCACGCCAAAGCGCGCGCGAATCGCATCGGGCGAACTGTCATCATCGAAGTTCAACCGCCCACCTGCCTTGGAGAGTTGATCGAGGATCTGCTCCGTCAACGGGGCTACGCGCGCGTAACCCGCCTTATCCAAACGGAGATCGATTTTCCCGTCCTCGCGCACCTCCTGCACGAAGCCGCGCATTCGCGCGCCGATAGACAACGGCGATGCGAGCGTTGCGTTGTAGATCAGTCCGCGGTGCGCGTTCTCAACTATGACTCCAAATCCGAGCGGCGATTCCTCAAACACCAAGAGGTCCACTTCTTGATCGATCGCATACGCGGGCTTGGTGCGGCTGAAGTGCCGAGTGATGAGCGACGAGGCGATGATGCGGTCCGTCTCTTTGTCATGCAGCACTCTGACGACGACCTTCTCCCCAACTTCGACATCTCGCCTCTGCTCTCGGTACGGAAGCAGCAAATCTTTCGACAGTCCCCAGTCCAAAAAGGCACCTGCGCGCTCGTGGATGTCCTTCACTCGCATACACGCGAACTCATCGACGCATGCAAGCGGTGTCTCCGTTGTCGCGACCAAGCGATCTTCCGAATCTCGATACACAAACACTTCGATCGTGTCTCTGATCCGAAGAGTCCGCGGAATGAACTTCCCCGGAAGCAAGATCTCGCCGAGCGGTCCGCCATCGAGATAAATCCCAGGCTGTGCCTCGCGAAGAGCCGTGAGAATATTGCGCCTACCCAGTTGTGCCATGCCACGCTAGCGTACGAGAATTCGCGGAGATTCCGCGCCGCCGTGGATGAATTCGCACTTATGCATGCATGGATGCATGTGCGAGGACGCGCTATGCTTCTCCCCCTCGCGACGAGGCATACGAGACAAGTCCATGACGAAGATTTCACTTCCGCAAGCCCGTGGTTTTCTGCAGACGAATCGCAAGGACCTTTGGTGGCTCCAGCCGCTCGTGGTGCTCCTCGGATTTGGCGCGTTCATCGTCTACTCGACTTGGGCGGCGCTCCAAGGCAGTCACTATTTCATCGGCGGACCGAGCGACCCCGGCGCGCAGCAACTCCTCTCGCCGTTCTACTCGCCTGTCGTTTGGGATGCCGCGAATCTCAAGTCTGGCCATGCGTGGTTTGAAGGACTTCCCGCATGGTGGCCCGCGTGGATGATCTTCTCTCCCGCGCTCTTGATTCTTCCATTCCCAGGTCTGTTCCGATTCACTTGCTACTACTACCGCGGCGCGTACTACAAAGCGTTCTGGGGTGATCCGGTGAGCTGCGCAGTTGGCGAGCCAAAGTTTCGCGGCGACAACTACCGCGGCGAAGAGAAGTTCCCTCTCATATTCCAGAATGTGCATCGCTATGCGCTCTACATCGCGATCGTGTTCATATTTCTCCTGGCGTTCGACGCGTGGACCTCATTGTGGAACGTTGACTCGACTGGCGCAAAGCACTTCGGCGTGAGCGTGGGGTCGCTTGTCCTCACTATGAATGTCGTGCTCTTGGGCGGATACACCTTTGGGTGCCACTGCTGGCGTCACCTTGTCGGCGGCAAGCATGACTGCATGTCGTGCAGCAAGATGCGACAAAACGCCTACTCGCGCGTGAGTTGGCTGAACGCCCGGCACATGCTCTTCGCTTGGATGAGCCTCTTCTGGGTTGGTTTTACCGATGTCTATGTGCGGCTCTGCTCCATGGGAGTCTGGACGGACTACAGGATTTTCTAAATGAGCGCACTCGATAAATACATTGTCACGGACCACGATGTCCTCGTCATCGGCGCAGGCGGCGCAGGACTGCGCGCTGCTATTGAGGCGAGTGGCCATGGCGCGCGAACCGCGGTGATCTGCAAGTCATTGCTCGGCAAAGCGCACACCGTGATGGCCGAGGGTGGCATGGCGGCCGCGATGGGCAATGTCGATGACCGCGACAATTGGGAAGTGCACTTCTCCGACACGATGCGCGGAGGCGGCTACCTCAATAATGCGACGATGGCGGAGCATCACGCACGAGAAGCGCCCGCGCGTGTTCGCGAACTTGAGGCGTGGGGCGCCGTCTTTGATCGAACCAAAGATGGCAAGATCCTCCAGCGCAACTTCGGTGGTCACCGCTACCCGCGACTCGCGCATGTTGGTGACCGCACCGGACTCGAGATGATCCGCACGCTGCAGGATCACGGCGTCCATCAGGGTCTTGACATCTTCATGGAGATGACTGTCGTCGCGCTCCTGACGAACGCAGGCCGCGTGGTCGGCGCGCTCGGTTACGACCGCGAACGCGGACGCATGCGCGTTTGGCGAGCGGGCGCGGTAGTCCTCGCGACAGGCGGTATCGGGAAAGCATTCCGCATTACGAGCAACTCTTGGGAATACACCGGCGACGGCCAGTCCCTCGCCTATCACGCGGGCGCTGCGCTGATGGACATGGAGTTCGTTCAATTCCATCCCACAGGCATGGTCTGGCCACCAAGCGTGCGCGGCATTCTCGTGACCGAAGGTGTTCGCGGTGAAGGCGGCGTGCTTCGCAATAGTGAAGGTCGTCGATTCATGTTCGATGACATTCCAGAGCTCTACAAGAACCAAGTTGCGAAGGATGAAGAAGAAGGCTGGCGTTATGTCTGCGGTGACAAGCACGCACAGCGACCGCCAGAACTCCTCACTCGCGACCATGTTGCACGGTGCATCAACCGAGAGATCAAGGCCGGTCGCGGCTCACCGCACGGTGGCGTGTTCCTCGACATCGGTTGGATCAAGGAAAAACTTCCGAACGCGCGCGAGCACATCAAAAAGAAGTTGCCCAGCATGTACCACCAATTCATGCAACTCGCGGGCGTCGATATCACGACGGAAGCGATGGAGGTCGGTCCGACCACGCACTATGTGATGGGCGGCGTGCGCGTGGATGGGGATACGCAAATGTCCAATGTGCCCGGCCTCTTCGCGGCAGGCGAAGTTGCGGCGGGATTGCATGGTGCGAATCGCCTCGGCGGCAACTCGCTCAGCGATCTCATCGTCTTCGGTCAACGCGCCGGCGAACACGCTGCAAAGTTTGCGAAGAGCGCGCCGAATCGAGAAGTAGACCTCGCGCAAGTCGAAGCGGAAACACGCCGCGCACTCGAGTCCTTCGATCGACCCAATGGCGAGAATCCATACGCGATTCAACACGACTTGCAAGACACGATGCAGGATCTCGTCGGCATCGTGCGTACGCAGAGCGAGATGGAGCTGGCGCTCGAGAAGATCGCCGCGCTCAATGCTCGTGCGGCGAAGGCAGGCGTCGCGGGACACCGTGAGTACAACCCAGGCTGGCACACGGCGATCGACCTTCGCAATCTGCTGACCGTCAGCGAAGCCGTGACGCGATGCGCGATTGAGCGGAAGGAAAGCCGCGGCGCGCAATTCCGCGAGGACTTCCCGAACAAGTCTGACGAATGCTCGAAGTACAACAATGTCGTTCGCAAAGCCGCAGATGGCTCCATGATTCTTGAGCGGCAACCGATTCCCGCGCTCCGTGCCGACCTCAAGGCGATCATCGAGAAAATGAAGTAAGCGACCGATAGAAGAAACGCGCTTCTCCAAAGCGCGTCCGAAGTCATTTAGGAGTAGCTCACATGTCTTCCGCCCCCGCAGGCACCACATCCACTGAAACCCGCATCATGAACTTCCGCGTCTGGCGCGGCGATGCAAATGGTGGAGCGTTCGTGGAGTATTCCGTTGAAGTCACGCCAGGCATGGTGGTGCTCGATTGCATCCACAAGATTCAAGCAGAGCAGGCACAGGATCTTGCGTGCCGCTGGAACTGCAAGGCCGGCAAGTGCGGCTCTTGCTCGGCAGAAATCAACGGCAAGCCAAGCTTGATGTGCATGACCCGCATGGACACGCTGCCCAAGGACGAGACTGTCATGGTCGAGCCCATGCAGGCGTTTCCAATTCTGCGAGATCTCGTCACGGATGTCTCTTGGAACTACGAAGTCAAGAAGAAGATCAAGCCGTTCAAGCCACGAGCACCCGACAACGCCGATGGCACTTGGACGACTTATCAAGTCGATGTGGAACGGGCGCAAGAATTCCGCAAGTGCATCGAGTGCTTCCTCTGTCAGGATGTCTGCCATGTCCTTCGTGACCACCACAAGCACGATGAGTTCATCGGCCCTCGATTCCTCGTGTTCACGGCTGCGTTGGAAATGAATCCGCTTGACACCGAGGATCGCATCGCCGACCTCAAGAAGCGCGACGGCATCGGTTACTGCAACATCGGCAAGTGCTGCACCAAGGTCTGCCCCGAGCACATCACGATCACCGACAACGCGATCATTCCGCTGAAGGAGCGTGTCGTGGATGAGTTTTACGACCCGATTACGCGATTGTTCAGGATGTTCAAGGGTTGAGCGCTCGCGACTTGCGATGCGTTGAGCCATGTGCGCTGCTCGCGCGATAGGCGCATCGCCTCGCTCGCTCCTGTATGCGCCGGGGCGAGTGAATCGCCCTCGGCGCAAGTCGAGTGTTGCGGAACGGTCTGCGGCTCTCCTCCGACTATCGCGAACTGCTCGCTCGGCACCGTGATATTCAACGACAACTCATCCGTGAGCCGATGCGGTGGCTCGGAGGTTTTCCGTGCACGATCCGAATCTCACCCGCGAAGCGCTCGCAGAGTTACCGCCTGACATCGCATCGAGCCCGCTCTTCAACGGCGACCTCGCACCGACGCCCGCGGGCCGACGGACTTGGAGTACCTACAACTTCGCCGCGCTTTGGATCGCGATGGCGCACTGCATTCCCACTTACATGCTCGCTGGGAGCCTCATCGCGATCGGGATGAACTGGTGGCAGGCGCTCCTCACGATCACCTTGGGCAATCTCATCGTGCTCATTCCGATTCTCTTGAACGCCCACCCTGGCACGAAGTACGGGATTCCATTTCCGGTACTCGCGCGAAGCAGTTTCGGTACGGTCGGAGCGAATGTGCCAGCGCTGCTCCGCGCGTTCGTCGCTTGTGGATGGTTCGGCATCGGCTGCTTCATCGGCGGCGAAGCGATTCGCATTTTCCTCATCTCGATTTGGCCGTCCTTTGCCGAGATTGGTGGCGGAACGGACCTCATCGGGCTTGGCATTCCGAGCATGATCACCTTCCTCGTGTTTTGCGCGATCAATCTCTTGATCGTGCTGAGAGGCATCAACGCCATCCGCGTCTTTGAGAACTGGTCGGCGCCGCTCATTCTTCTCATGGGATTGTGGCTGCTTGTGTGGATCGTCATGCGAGCCGATGGATTCGGACCTATGTTTGATCGGCCTTCGGGCTTTGCGACGAATGCTGACTTCTGGAAAGCCTTTGGCCCGGCGCTCACCGGCATGGTTGGATTCTGGGCAACCCTGAGCCTCAACATTCCTGACTTCACGCGGTTCGGAAAGAATCAGAAGCAGCAGATGATCGGTCAGGCGCTTGGGCTCCCAACGACCATGCTGCTCTTCAGCGCGATGGCGATCATCATCACGAGCGCCGCTGAGACAGTGCTTCACGGGTGCCCGCCCGCATCGCTCTGGGATCCAGTCGTCGTGCTTGGCCACATGACGAGCACAGCGCCGCCTCCAGGGATGGATGCGCCGATCATCGCGGACACAACCACGCGCATGATCATTGCCGTACTGAGCCTCGTCAGCGTAGCGATTGCGACGATCAGCACAAACATCGCGGCCAACATGGTGAGCCCTGCGAATGACTTCGCGCATCTCTCCCCGCGACGGATCTCGTTCAAGACTGGGGCGATCATCACCACTGTCCTCGGCATCCTCATCATGCCGTGGAAACTGCTCGCGAGCGCCGACACCTACATTTTCAACTGGCTCATTGGCTACTCCGCGCTCCTCGGCCCCATCGCGGGCATCATGATCGTCGACTACTGGATCATTCGACGACGATCGCTCGATGTGCCGGACCTCGATCGATCCAACGGCCGCTATCCGCGCGTGAACTGGATCGCGATGCTCGCGCTTGTGATCGGCGTCGCGCCGAATATCCCCGGATTCCTCAAGAGCGTGCATGTGATCAAGGGAGATCCAAACTTCCTCGACGCGATCTACACCTACGCGTGGTTCACGGGAGTCATTCTCGCAGGCTTTCTCTATTGGGCACTTAGCAAGCGGCCTCGGCGCGCCTTGAACCACTGAACCTGAGAGGTCGAGCTACCCCTCGAAGACAGCATCAACGAGATCGAGCCCTCGATCAATGATGTCGAACGACTCTTGCAGTTGCGCGGCGTTGATCGTGAGCGGCGGATTGCACATGACAGTGCCCCACTGCAGCACGGTGAAGAGACCGTTGTCGCGCAAGAATCTTCCGAGCTGCGCCATCACCGGATGGGTACCCGCGTAAGGAACAAGCCGTTCTCCCGCTGCATTTTTGCGAAGTTCGATCAAACCGAAGAGCCCGATGTTGCGGTAGACGCGGACGCAGCGATGCTTCTTTGCCAATCGCTCCATATGCGCGTGCATGAGTTCACCCATGCGCGCTGAGTTTTCGACAAGCTTTTCATCGACAATCACGTTGACCGCTGCAAGGGCGCACGCGAGACAAAGCGGATGCGCGTTGTACGTGAGCCCGCCCCAAAACACATTTTCGCGGAAGTGCTGCGCGATGGGATCACTGACAGCCATCACACCGAGTGGGAGGTAGCTACTCGTGAGCCCCTTCGCCATCGTGCAGATATCGGGAACGATGTCGCCGTGCTCGAACGCAAACAGTTTTCCTGTGCGTCCCCAACCACACATCACTTCGTCGCACACGAGCAGGATGCCGTACTTCTGAAGCAGCGATTGGAGGCCCTTGAGATATCCCTTCGGCGGCGGAAGGATGCCATTCGTCCCCGTCGTTGTCTCGATGAACATCGCGGCGATGTGCTTGGGTCCTTCATACTGAATGACCTCTTCGAGATACCGGAGGTTGTTCGCAACGATCTCCTCTTCACTCGACCCGAAACTGAACTCGTACGGATGCGGATCCATGACCCGCACGACGCCCGGCATGCCAGGTTCGGTTGGCCAGCGCCTTGGATCACCGGTCAGCGAGATCGCGCCGTTGGTCGCGCCGTGGTAACTGCGATATCGAACGAGAATCTTGTTACGACCGGTGTAGAGACGCGCGGCCTTGATCGCGTTCTCGTTCGCTTCCGCTCCACCGAGGGTGTAGAAGAAAGTGTTGAGGTTTCCAGGAACAAGTTCTGCAAGGCGGAGCGAAAGTCGCGCGCGAATCTCGGTTGCCATCCCCGGGTACGCATACGCAAGAGTCGCTGCCTGCTCCTGAATCGCGCGCACAACTCTCGGATGCGCGTGGCCGATGTTGACGCTCATGAGCTGACTGTTGAAGTCGATCCAGCGCTGACCTTCAGGGCCGTAGAGATAGATGCCCTCCGCGCGAGCGATCGGCATCGGATCAACCTTGCCCGTCGCGCTCCACGAGAAGAGGCTGTGCTGCATGCACGCATCGATCATCTCGCGCGAGCCCATCGTGCCTACTGAAGGAATTGCGTTCGTCATCGGGTTAGCTCATCCAAGTGCGGTCGTGCTGCAGCGCCCACTTGCTCGTGATCTTGCGCTGCCGAGTCCAGAAGCGATACCCATCCCAACCGGTGATGTTGCCGTGCCCGAAGCATGAGTCATTCCATCCACCGAACCCAAACGGCTCGCGCGGCACTGGCACTCCAATGTTCACGCCACACATGCCAGCATCCACGCTTGCCATGACGCGCCGCGCGATGTCGCCACTACTCGTGTAAATGCTGCTCGCGTTCCCATACGGACTCGCGTTTTCAATCTCGATGGCTCGCTCAAGAGTCGGAACCCGAATGACGCTGAGCACCGGTCCGAAGATTTCCTCGTGCGCAACCGACATGTTTGTCGTGACATGATCAATGATTGTTGGCCCAATCCAAAAGCCGCCATGGTCCGCGCTCGCACGCCGACCATCGAGCACGATTTTCGCGCCTGCGCGTTCGGCGGCATCGATGTAACTCACTATGCGATCCCGAGCCGCGTGCGTTGTGACCGGCCCGAGGTCTTTGCCTGGTCTGATTTTCGACGCGCGCTCTCGCACAGAATCCAAAATGTGATCGACTTCGCCCACAGCGAGGAGCACACTCGCGGCCATGCACCGCTGCCCCGCACATCCAGTGAATGAAGCAACAACATTCTCCGCAGTGAGCTCCAAGTCAGCGTCAGGAACGACGATGAGGTGATTCTTCGCGCCGCCGAGACAAAGCGCGCGCTTACCCTGCGCACTTGCTCGTGCGTAGACCAACTTCGCAACCTTGGTGCTCCCAACAAAGCCGACCGCTTTAATCCCTGGGTGATCGCAAATCGCTTCGACGACATCACGGCCGCCTTGCACGATGTTGAAAACGCCCGAGGGCAGCCCAGCTTGTTTGAGCAACTCTGCAAGACGCATGGTTGACAGCGGAACGCGTTCGCTTGGCTTCAGCACAAATGCGTTTCCGCCCACGATGGCTTGCGGCATCATCCAGAGCGGCACCATCATCGGAAAATTGAACGGAGTGATTCCAGCTACGACACCGAGCGCGTCGTAGACGACTTCACACGCGACACCGCGGCTCACTTCAAGCTGATTCCCAGCCGCGAGATTCGGAAGCGAGCATCCGTACTCGACGCACTCAATCCCCTTCTCGACCTCGGCCTTCGCCTCACCAAAAATCTTTCCGTTCTCATGAGAAAGCAGCCATGAGAGCTCTTCAAGATTGGCGACCATGAGTTCGCGTAAGCGATAGAACACATGCGCGCGATCTCGAATCGGCCACTTGCTCCAATCGCGCGCCGCGATCGATCCAGACTGCACGGCGAGTTCAACATCCGCGCTACTACTCATGCGCACCGCTGCGATCGACTTCCCGAATCGCGGGTTGAGTACTTCCTGCTCCGCTGTCGACGAAATCGGATCTCGCCATTGCTGATCGATCCAATTGCGTGCAGTGCAGTACAGAGCAAATGCCTCGCTCGTGGCTGAGAAAGGCGAGGCGACGCTCGACGCATTCGTGCAAACAGTCATCGACGAACTTCCTTCCGCGCAACCGCCGTGGGAGTGGCGAGCGAGTGGCGCAATGCAAGTGCCTGAGCGAAGTCAGCAAACGGCTTCCTCGCAACAAACTGGCCCCATCCCTGCTTCGCTTCAAGCTGATCGTTCTGCCAGAGAATCTTGCCCCGCGACATCGTGATCGCGGCGTTCCCAGTGACAGTCAGACCCTCAAACACATTGAAGTCGTTTCGCTGGTGCTGCGTCTTTGCAGAAATGGTGCGCGTCCTCTTCGGATCCCAGACCACGATGTCGGCGTCGCTTCCGACCTGCAGCGTCCCCTTCTGAGGCGCGCAATTGAAAATCCGCGCGGCGTTCGTACTTGTGAGCGCGACGAATTCACTTGGCGTGAGCCTTCCGCTGCCCACGCCGAAGTGCCAGAGCACGCTCATACGATCCTCAATACCGCCCGTACCGTTGGGAATCTTGCGGAAGTCGTCGTGCCCCGCGTGCTTTTGCGCGGAATCGAAAACGCAGTGATCCGTTCCGACAACTGAGAGCGTCCCACTCTGAATGCCGCGCCAGAGCGCTGCCTGATGTTCGCGTGCCCGAAATGGCGGGCTCATCACATGGTGCGCTGCGAAGTTCCAATCGGGACTTCGGTACACGGAATCGTCAATGACGAGGTGTTGAATGAGCGCCTCGCCAAACGCGCACTGACCTTCGCTCTGCGCGCGCGCGATGGGATCCATCGCATCGCTGCAACTCGTATGCACGACATACAGAGGTACACCGACGACCTCCGCGATGCGCAGCGCACGGTTACTCGCTTCGCCCTCGACCTCGGGCGGGCGCGAAAGCGGGTGGCCTTCTGGGCCGGTGATGCCGCGCGCGAACAGTTCACCCTGAAGATGGGAAACAAGATCTCCATGCTCCGCGTGCACCGTACAAATCGCGCCAAGATCACGCGCTCGGATGAAGCTCTGCACGAGCACGGCGTCATCCACCATGATGGCGCCCTTGTACGCCATGAAGTGCTTAAAACTGTTAACTCCCTGTTTCACAACACGCGCCATCTCCTCGCGCACAATCTCCGACCACCAAGTGATCGCCATGTGGAAGGAGTAATCTGCTGCGGCCTTGGCCGCCCGCTCGCGCCAGGTGTCAAGTGCATGAATCAACGGCTCGCCGGGAGCCGGAATCACGAAGTCGATGATCATCGTCGTGCCGCCAGCTGCGGCGGCGGCTGTGCCAGTGAAGAAATCATCCTTGGAAACCGTTCCCATGAACGGAAGTTCCATGTGCGTGTGCGGATCAATGCCACCAGGCATGACGAAAGCACCACCGACATCAATGACTCGTGCTCCAGGCGGTGCATCGAGCGACTCGCCCACCGCGACGACCTTTGGCCCAGCGACCATTACATCCGCACGCCATGCGCGCTCGGCTGTGACGACGGTTCCGCCACGAAGAAGAGTGATGTCGCTCATGCTTGCCTCACAATCGTTGCTCACAGTTGCGTGATCTGATCGTAGCTCTCAGGACGACGATCGCGGTAGAACTGCCACACGCTCCGAACCTGTTCAATCATGCCTAGGTCGAGATCGGTCACGAGTAACTCGTCGTTGTCTTCACTAGCCTGCGCGACAATTTCGCCGCGCGGATTAACGAAGTAACTCGTGCCGTAGAACTTTCCGATGTTCCATGGTGCCTCGACTCCCACGCGATTGATGCAGCCCATGTAGTACCCATTCGCTGCGGCATGGGCTGGTTGTTCAAGCTTCCACAAGTACTGCGAAAGGCCGGCGACCGTCGCGCTTGGATTGAACACGATCTGTGCACCATGGAGCCCCAGACATCGCGCGCCTTCGGGAAAATGGCGGTCGTAGCAAATGTAGACCCCGATGGTCGCGTATCGCGTCTTGAAAACTGGGTAGCCGCCGTTGCCGGGCTTGAAGAAGAACTTCTCGTAGAAGCCAGGATTCACCTGCGGAATGTGGTGCTTTCGATACTTTCCGAGATAGGTTCCATCGGCGTCGTAGACCGCGGCCGTGTTGTAGAACACGCCACTCATCTCGCGTTCGTACACAGGCACAATCACGACCATGGCGTACTTCTTCGCGAGAGCGGCGATGCGATCGGTGGTTGGTCCGGGCACACTCTCGGCGGCTTCGTACCAACGCGGATTCTGACTCGGGCAGAAGTACGGCCCATTGAAGATTTCCTGCAGGCAGAGAATCTGCACGCCTCGCTTGCCTGCCTCCTCGATGTACCCGATGTGTTTCTGCACCATCGCTTCTTGGATCTCGCGAACCGAGCGCGACTCGTCATTCAGAGGATTGCTGCATTGAATGAGCCCGCAGCGGACTGTCGATCGTTCGTTTGTACTCGTCGTTGTCATGAGTGCCTCGGATCTAGTGCACGCCCTTCTTCGGCCGAATGCTCGCGCCTTCCTGACAGTGCTTGTTCCAACTCGTCTCAACGCGACCATTGTCGACCGCAGTCATTTCAATACAACCCTCCACAGGGCAGACGATTTCGCAAAGATTGCAGCCGACGCACTCGTCCTCGTCGATCGTTGGAACGCGAGTGCCTTCGACCGGATGAATGCACTGGTGCGCGCCGTCGTGGCAAGCCGCAACACAGAGTTGGCAACCGATGCACTTCGTCGCATCAATGCGTGCAACCGTTTCATAGTTCAAATCAAGATCGCCCCATTCGCTGAAGGCTGGAACCGCGCGGCCCACGATCTGTGCGACGGACTCAAAATTGTGCGCCCGCATGTACTCCTGCAGGCCGTCAAGCATGTCGTCCACCACGCCGTATCCGCGAAGCATGACTTCCGTGCACACCTGCACGGTGCTCGCGCCGAGCAGGAGGACCTCCACAGCATCTCGCCAGTTGGTGACGCCACCGATGCCGCTGATCGGAAGACCGAACGACTTCTCCCGGGCGAGTGCCGCGACCATGTGCAATGCGATCGGCTTCACAGCCGCTCCGCAATATCCGCCGTTCGTGCTCAAAGCACCGACGCGAGGATGAGGAACGAATCGATCGATGTCGACCGAGATAATGCTCTTGATCGTGTTGATGAGTGACACGCCGTGCGCGCCACCACGCTTGGCCGCGAGTCCGTGCGGGACAATGTCACTGACATTGGGAGTCAACTTCACGAGCACCGGAACGGTGCTGTGGCGGACCGCCCAAGACGTAATCCGTTCATTGAGTTTCGGTTCTTGCCCGACCGCGCTTCCCATCCCTCGCTCACACATGCCATGCGGGCAGCCGAAGTTGAGTTCTAAACCGTCCGCGCCCGCATCGATGGATCGTTTGATGAGATCGCGCCACTCATCCTCGCTTTCACACATGAGTGACACAATGATTGGATTGCGGGGGAAGAGGCGCTTTGTCTCCGCAATCTCCTTCAGATTGACTTCAAGCGAGCGATCGGTGATCAGCTCGATGTTGCTGAATCCCGCGCCTTTGACGCCGTGGATCGTGTGCCCACCGAATCGGCTCGAAACATTTTGAATTGCAACGCCGAGCGTTTTCCAGACTGCTCCGCCCCAACCCGCTTCGAACGCGCGCTGGACTTGAAGCCCGCTGTTCGCGGGCGGCGCGCTCGCAAGCCAGAACGGGTTGGGCGACCAAATGCCCGCAGTGTTTGTGCTGAGATCAACCATGATGAATTCCCCCTTGGAGTGCAGCATGGATCGCATGCGCGGCGCGCTTGCCCTCAGCAACCGCGTTGACGACTTCCTTGCCGGCATTCGTGCAGTCTCCTCCTGCAAACCAGCGCGGGCGACCCGTGAAACCAACAGCGTCCACGCGAAGACGACCTTCTTCGAACTCGATTCCCTCGAATCCCGTAAACATGGTCGTCAGTTTCGATTGACCGACCGCGACGAGCACGAGATCGGCTTCCACTTCGAGATATCGCTCTCGCAGATTGGGCACCCGGTGATCCTCAAACTGGCCGCACGCTACTATGTAGAGGCGTGACGGGTCCGCCGCGAAAGGATTGCCACTTATCTCACGCGCGTTGCACTGCCATTCGACGCGCACGCCCTCGCGCATGGCGGCATCGAATTCGTGCGCGTAACCTTTCATAACTTCGCGAGTACCCCTGTAGAGGAGCGTGACCCAAGGGATGCCTAACCCCTTCACCTCCCGTGCAGCGTCGAGCGCGGTATTGCCACCGCCGATGACGACTGCGCGCTGAATCTTCGAGAGATCGAGCGACCTCAGTTTCATCTGCTCAATCCAAGCAACGGCGCCATGCACGCCATCAAGTTGCTCGCCTGCAATTCCGAGCGAACTGTCCTCGCCGAGTCCGACGCCAACGAACACGGCGTCAAATGCGCTATCGAGATCCGCGAGTGAAATGTCTACGCCGACGGTCACGCCAGTCTTGACCTCAATTCCCCCGATGGAGAGCACCCACTCGACTTCCGTCAACGCACGATCGGCCTTCATCTTGTACGGCGCAACACCCGTGGTGTTCAGCCCTCCAATCGTTGTGCGTTGCTCGAAGATCGTGCACGCGTGACCGAAACGGCGAAGTTCATGCGCCGCAGCAAGGCTCGCCGGTCCCGCACCAATGAGCGCCACTCGCTTGCCTGTACTCGCACCAGCCGTGAAGAACTCCCAGCCCTCTTCATACGCGCGGTCGGTTGCGTAGCGCTGCAGTTTCCCGATCGCAATCGGCGGCTGGTCCACTTGGTTGTACACACACGCGCCGACGCACAGCACTTCAACTGGGCATACGCGCGCGCAACTCATCCCGAGAATGTTGGACTCGAAAATCGTCTTCGCCGAACCGCGCACATTGTCGCTCGCGATCTTGCGGATGAATTGCGGAATGTCGATCTCCGTTGGGCACGCTTGTATACACGGCGCGTCATGGCAGAAGAGACAGCGCGTTGCCTCCGCGATCGCTTCGCCACGCAAGAGCGGCAGTTTGAAGTCTTCGAACGCCGTCTCAGAACGACTACTTGGGAGTTGAATCGTCATTCGCGGGTGGGATCCGGGTCTACCTCGGTGCGATGCACAAGCACGCAGGTTACCCGCAGGATCAGTGCGCAAATGGCAGTGCGCTCCCTTCCTGAAGCGAACTGCTTCAGAAAAGGAGCGCACTCCTTGAGTGTGCGTGCCCATGCTTGACGCACCGCTCAACCGCCCAGCGACAAATCAGCGTCGACGGCGGCGAGACACCAAACCCGCCAGTCCGCAGAGCGCGAGCGCGCCAGGGGCTGGAACTGCATCGGTGAAGACGCGAAGTTCACCCATTCGATTTGGAAATGCGGCACCGCCGACCCACAGATTGAAGTGAAGATGATTGCCGGAAACCTGCACAACAGACTGCCAGAGTGATGCGCCGTAGCTGCGGAATGGATCACCGGTTGGGTAGGTTGTGCCTGGAGCACCCCAAGTTGCATCGGTATTGTCGAGCAGCACATTCGTGTAGATCACGGCTCGAATCGCGCTTGAGAACCACACATCTCCGAACGCCGCCGCGACACCGGAGGATGCGTCGAAATGCACGATGTGAGAATCGAAAGTTCCAGACACCACGCCAGTCCACGGCGCCGCACCGGTGTAGGAACCTGGACCAGCAATGTTCACATTCATGGCCGTCGTTGTGATGCCTGATTGTTCGTTCCAGCAATATGCGGGAAGGCCCGGAAGCGCTCCATAGACGGCTGAAGGGGGCGGCGCGATCTGCACTGCTTGACCTGCAGTGGCGATGATTGCACTGAATGCGCTTGAAGAGAGTGTTGCGGCGAGGGCACTCACGGAAACGAGAGTCGAGATCTGCTTCATGACTGGGATTCCTGTTCTTAGGTCGTCGCTTGGCGACGGTTGGGAGTACTGCGGCGCACATCGCGCCTCACTTGCCTCCTTCCGCGCAGGACAACCACTTCTCGCACCGCTTGATAGAAGGTAGGAATCCTCCCCCCGCTCACTCTCGCGTAGTACGTCGAATCAGCGCGAAGACGCGGGCGCAGGCGCATTCTGTACGCAGCGGAAACCAAGATGCTGCAGCCCGGTATCGGGCGTACAGGACATTCGCGCACTCGGTCGGTAGCTCGAACAGTAACTCGCGTGACAAAGATACGAACCGCCGCGATGCACACGACTCTCCGGCGCATCAGGATTGCGAGGATCTGCGCTGTCGTTCGGACCGGTTGGGTTCACTGTGACTCCAGTCGGTCCTGCCTGCGCCACTTGACGCGCGTACGAGTCAGCGCGATACAAGTCGCTCGTCCATTCCCACACATTGCCTGCCATATCGAAGAGACCGAACGCATTCGGTGCGTACTGCTTGACTGGTGCGGTTCGCGCGTATCCGTCTTCCATGGTGTTCTTCTGCGGGAACTCGCCCTGCCAGATATTGGCGCGTTTGGCCTCAAGCGCTTCGTCTCCCCAAGTGAACTGCTTTCCCAACAAACCGCCGCGGGCTGCGCACTCCCACTGCGCTTCGGTTGGTAGTCTCTTTTTCGCCCAGGCGCAGTAGGCAAGCGCATCCTCGAACGCAATGTGGACAACGGGATGATCTGCCTTTCCATCAAGATTGCTCGATGGACCTTCAGGATGTTGCCAACTCGCACCTGTGACCCACTGCCACCACTGCCCAGGATTGTCGAGTCGCACGGCTTGCGATGGTGGAGTAAACACGAGCGATCCTGGCTGCAACATCTCGTCCGGTGGCTTCGGTGTTCCAGGCGGACACTGTTTGCGCAGGACTTCCCAATCAATGGCACGCTCCGCCACAGTCTTGTACTTCGTTGCGTCAACGAACTTCCGAAACTGCGCGTTCGTCACTTCCGTGACATCCATCCAAAACCCGTCAACCCGCACCCGATGAGCGGGTCTCTCGTCAGGTCGCGCGTATGACGCGTCGCTTCCCATGACGAACTCGCTTGGTGGAATCCACACCATGCCCTCTGGCGGCGGTGCGGCGGCACCCACGGATTGCTGCAAGATCGTTGTCGCGAGAACGCACCACATCACAACAGCCTAGAGACCTTCCCAAGAACTGTCGAACGCAAACTCGTAGTTCTTCCATCGACCGATGGAAGTTGCATTGATCGGCCGACGCACTTGTTCGTGACTGAGCGTGAAAACCGCGCGCGTGTTGGACTCTGGCGCAAGGACTTTCGCGTCCATCGGAAGCGAAAGCGCCTCGAGCGCGCGAATCGCGTGCGCTTCCGGTTGCGCGACCAATTCCTCGTACACAACATCCTGATGCTTCATCCCAAGTGCCACAAGCGCGCTCGGAAGGAGTTCTCGCTCTGCCGCAATCACACGCTGAATCGACCCTAGATTTCCCGTCCATCCCTTCAACTGCGGATGAAAGTAAGACAAGAACATGCTGAGCGCCATGTCGCGAGGCTCGCGTGTGACTCGAAAGAGCACGGCTCCCGGAAGAACCTGTGCGACTGCGACAATCCAGCGCCAACCTTCGAGCGTCTTGTCAAAGGACCAACTCGCTTCCGATCGCTTGAGTCGCGATGCGCCGTGGAGGTATCGCGTTTGCAGCGCCAGAAGTTGCTCGCGAGGCAGCATGTGCAGCCCCTTAGGCCATCGCCCACTACTCACGACGCCCTCTCCGATGCGATCGATACCCTCGTACTCGCCAATCCCCGCAATCGCCGGATGTCGATCGAGCATCTGTTCAAGGAGCGTTGTGCCTGATCGAGGAAGCGCGGCGATCAGTGCCACGCCTTGCACTGGGTCAATGCGAGGCGCACAGCGCTGTGGATACTGCTCTATCAACGACTTCTGCATCCTCACATCGCCAATGAGTCCTTCGACATCAAACGGCGGCGTCAACTCGCGATGCAGTCTCGTCGCGAGATCGAATGCCTCTCTATATCTCCCCGCTTTGTCGAGCAGTTGCACTGCTTCGAATCCAGCGACTCGTCGAAGAAGAGGACTTGCGCCACTCCCGACCATGCGCAGAAGCGTCGCGATGGCTGCAGCCGCATCCGATCTCGCCTGCACGCGCGCAAGCATCATCGCGCCGCGCGGATCTGTGCTCCACGCGCCTCCCTTCTGCACAAACGCCGCGAAAGCGTCGCGACGATGCGCAAAGAAGAGTGTTTCGCCAAGTGCGATTCCCGCCTCGATCGCCTGAGGCGAGGCGCCATCCGCGAGCCGCGTCAAGCGATCGATCGCCGGATCAACACGACCAAGTCGTTGTTCAACCATCCCGCGGAGGAGATTCGCCTGCGGATCGGCGGGCGACAATCGCAACGCGTGCTCAAGATCCTCATCGGCATCGATCAGTCGACCAAGATTCAGATTCGCGCTCGCGCGACCAAGCCACGCATTGAAGTTGCGCTTGGATTGCGCGAGCAGTTCGTCCGCCACCGAGAGCGCGCGCTCAAACTCACCGCTCGATATGCATCGCTGAAGTGTTGAGAGCAGAGGTTCCATAGCAATGTGATTCTTCGAGGATTACTGCTGCCTCAACCACGCAGCAAGTTGCATCGCGCCGAGGGGAGCGTACTCAAATCCAAGCGAAGGCTCGAAAATCTCGAGCTCCATGAGGACCGGGTTTCCGCTCGAGTCATTCGCAAGATCAACTCGCGCATACGCAAGCGCACCGAAACCGAGCGAATCCACATAGGCAAGCACGCGACCCGCAACCGCATGCTCCGCCGCCGTTGGTTCCACGCGGCCCGTCACGCCATTGGAGTCCCCACTCCACCGCGCGCGCTTCGTCGTCGTGTGCGCGTACTGCCCGCCAAGAAACACGAGATTTCGTTCGCCCTGAACGAGAACATCTCGCAGCAGCGGCTGAACCAAGAAATCGCGCTCAATGTGTTCCTGTCGGTGAGCCTGAGCGCAGGGTTGCTCATGCGCTGCAACTCGAATCGTTCCAAAGGAACCCGCGGAGATTGCTGGCTTCAAGACGAGCTCCGGTGCTCGGGCAAACGCACTGTTCCAATCACAGTGATTGCCTCGCTCAACGAGTTCGGTTGGCACCACCGGAATCCCCGCGCGGTGAATCTCCAGGAGGTACTTCTTGTGCATGTTCCACCGAATCGCGGGAAGCGGATTCAGAAGCCGAGTTCGCGTATCCACGCATGCCAACCAACGCTCGAACTCCGTCATTCGCGCGACATAGTTCCAAGTGGAGCGAATAAGTGCGATATCGAAGCTGCCCCAATCGATCGCGGTGTCTTCCCAACAACATGTTTCGGTTGAAATCCCAAGCGCCTCACACGCGTGTGCGAGAGGAACGAGGTCGTGATCGGCGTGCGGGAGTTCGCTTGAAGTGACAAGGGCAATCCGCATCGGATCGGCAAGCGTACAGGACGCACAAACAATCACCGGCACCATGCGATCAGGGTGCCGGTGGCGCGAAAACTGAGTGGCGTTCCTTCGTGATCAGCAGGATCGACGACGGCGAGACGCCATCCCTGCAACCGCAAGAAGCGCGCACGCGCCAGGTGCAGGAGTAATCGAGAAGTTCGTCATGTCGAAATGCCCGTCGATGTTCTGTCCCGCAAGCGCAGTTGGAACGACGAACCCGAGTTGCATCGCCCCAACATTCGAAAGCACGGTCGCGTAGTTCGAACCCTCGAACGACACCCACTGCGCGCTCGCGGCGGAGAGATCGAAAGAGACGGTCGACCACACATTCGGAGCAACAGTGACGGAGGCAAAGGCCGCCGCGCCGGGATAGTTTTGAGGCGTGGCGACACGCAGCGTGATCGTCAACGCTTCAGAGAGGTCGTGCCGAAAGTCGAAGGTGAGATTCGTTGCACCTGCGTCAATCCAGTTTCCCGCGAAGCCGCCGCCGCTTGAACCGAGCGAGGTCGAAGCGCGGAACACGGTCGCCGGATATCCGCCAGCGCTCGTCGAGCTCAAGTTGAGCAGGCTCGAAACATACGAGCCATCGCTTGGGCCACCTGCGCTCGACCAGTTCAACAGCGTCGTGCTCGACGCGCCGCGCCAGTTGGAAGTGCCCGTGAGAAACGACTCGTTGAAGTCAGTGATGCTCGCCTGCACAGTACTTGCGGCAGCGATGATGGCGGTGGTGGAGAGCGACGCGAACAAATGGGTACGCATGAAGTGTCTCAGTTCGAAAGAACCCGATTCGCGCACAATGTGGGCACGAGGGAAATCGGGCGGGGAAAACAGGTGCCACAAACCTATTCCAATCTCGTGTGCGGATCCAATCGCGAGAGCGATTCCGCACGCGATCGTCCATATTTTTCACCCAGCAGCCGCGTCCACGAAAGCACGCGATCCGAGAAACAATCCGTGGCAATCAAGTTCCCAAAAATCTTGAAATCGGCAGTCCCGAGCCACGTTCCTGAGGCAATCTTGTTCAGTCCCTCTGCGTGACGCCGACCATTGCGAGTCTGAAATGCGACCAAACTCCCACGCGACCATCACCGTCATCACGCTTTGCGTGAGCGCGCTTGCATGCAGTGCCTCCGCCCAAACGCTCACCCCCGTCGTGACGAATTGGAAACTGAACCTCACTGGACAGACTGGCTATGGCGGGATTGCAGCTGATGTGCAGCAAGTGCTTTACTCCACCAGTTTCGTCTATGTGAAAAGCACGAACATTCCGTCGTACTCGATTGGCCCATGGCCTGGCAATCCAAACACTCCGTCGAATCAGAATTGGACCTTCAAGTTTCCGAAGACACCAACCTACGCCGCGACGGGCGTTGCAGTCGGACTAGGCCATGTGGGGGTGTTGCTGAATGGCGTTGTCTTCTACAACGCGCTCGACGCGATGAGCTACAACAACCAGAACATCTGGCATCAGTCTGCGGTGTATTTCGAAGCCGGATCGTTTGACTCGTGCAAAGGACATCCCGCGCCAAACCGTGCGTATCACCCGCATCAGTTTGCGACATGCCTCGGAACGAACGACCCGACCAAACACTCAACGATCATTGGATTTGGATTCGATGGCATTCCGATCTACGGCGCATACGGCTACTCCAATGCTGACGGCACTGGCGGAATCCGACGCATGCAGAGCGGCTATCAAAAGCGCGCCATCACGGTGCGGACGACGCTTCCCAATGGCACGGCTCTCCCTCCCAATCAATACGGCCCACCCGTCAGTGCGACCTATCCGCTCGGTTGCTATCAGGAGGATTACGCGTTCGTTTCCAAGGGGAGCGACCTCGATGAAACGAATGCGCGCTTCTGCGTCACCCCCGAATATCCCAATGGAACATGGGCGTACTTTGCGCCGATCGATACGAGTGGAAACCCTGCATATCCGTTCCTCATCGGCGCGCGCAACCGCGGCGTTGTGGTTGCGGGAAACACAGGCCCCGCCGGTGGGCACTTCACCATCACTGAGGCAACAACCAGCTTCACTTCAACTCCATGCCTTGCAGACCTCAATGGCGACCGCGTCGTCGACGCGGCGGACCTCGCGATCATCCTGAGTCGTTGGGATTTGGGGGGCGGACTCGGCGATCTCGATCGAAATGGCCAAGTCGGCGGCGGCGATCTCTCGATCCTGCTCAACGCGTGGGGAAGTTGCTAGCGCGTGGAGAAGAGTGCTGAGGCGAACACTGCGCTGAGTAGAGTCCCCGCATGCTGCTTGCTTCGACGATCTGTATCACGGTCATGACTGCGCCACCACAGTGGAGCGATGTCGCGCCGATCCTCACGCGAAGTTGCACACCATGCCATGCCGGCGACGGCGCGGGCGCGTATCCGCTTGCCTCTCCCGCTGAGCTGCGTCGCAAGCGAACCACGGTTGCTGAGGTTCTCGCCGATCACTCCATGCCGCCGTGGTTACCGTCTCAGGTGGATGGGACTTTTCTCCACGAATTGAAGATCAGCGATGCCGATCGAGAACTCTTGAAAGCGTGGGTCGCGGACGGATGCCAAGCACCCAGCGACGATGCGCGGACCAAGCCTGTTCCGCGAAGCCTCACTGGCAAGGTGTCAGCGAGCGCTGATGTCGCGAGTCAGTGGACTGCGGGGCGCGAAGAGCGTGATGCCATGAGAAGTTTCGCCGTTCCGCTCAACAATGCCGAGCCACTTCGCATTTCCGGTTTGTACGCGCACTTTGTGAAGCCAGGTCATGTTGGACATGTGACCTTCGCCGCCGATAGTTCCGGCGAAGCGGAGCGTCTCGACGCGCTTGATGGAGCGAGCGGATTCAAACTTGCCGGGGATATCGGCAATGTCTCAAGTGGCTCCCTGCTTGGCGTCGGCGCCGACGGTTGGTTCGAGTTGCCTCATGGCTATTGCATTCCTGTGCCGAAGCACGCCACGCTCGTTGCTGAAGTGCATGCGAGTGGTCGTGGGCGAGTTGAGGACGCGGGATTTGCACTCGAGCTCTTCGAGGCGCCTGCCGATGCAATCGCACTCTCCGCCATGCCCGTCGGTTCACACGGCTCGATTCGCCTGCCGAGCAAGACAAGTGACACGATCGTCGCGCAAACAGTCGCGCTCGAACACTCGTATGAGATCGTCGCTGCGATCGCGCGCCCGGGTCGACTCGCGACTGCACTCGACCTCACCGTGCAAGCTCAGGGCGCAAGCGAAGCACGCGCGCTTCTCACGATCCCGCGCTACAACGGCCATCGAGATCGGCCGTACGCATTTGCGAAGCCAGTTCGAGTCGAGCGCGGGAGTCGACTCCAACTCACGACCACGTTTGAAACACCGCTCGCTGCAACGCAATCCACGCCTGAGTGCGTGCTGCTTCTTCACCGCATTCCGAGCGATTCGACAAGCGCAACGCCTGCGACTCCAGTTTCCCTCCCAAGTACTCCCGAGCAGCAAGCATGTGTGCAGCAATTCTCCCTACTTCCGTGTTCCGCCGCGCTACGCGTGTTGCAGGACGAAGTCAGCGCGAAGCAGTATGCACTGCTGCTCGACCGTCCATGTCTACCGCAAACAAGTGCAAGCCTTGCAGCCGGTGCGACCTACTTCGATGCTGCACTCTGGTGTAACGCCGCGAGTGCTGCGATCGGAAAGCAGCCGTGCTACCTCATCACACAGCCACAGCATGATGACAATGGTCATACCGTCTCCGCGCTGGTGCAGCCCATTGAGGGAGATGGGTTTCGGCTTCCCACAAGTTCAGAGTGGAGCGAATTCGCGTCGCTCAGTGAGATTCGTAACGCGGCAGGAGGTGTGTGGGAGTGGTGCGAAGACTCAATGGGCGAGGAGCGCGTGGTGCGCGGAGCGTCTTGGGCTGACCCCGAGGCACGCCGACGCGTCGAAACTTTGGAGAGTGTTCCGCCAAGTGCAACCAGCGAGCTCTTCGGATTCCGCGCTGTCATGGGCCCGCGCGCGAAAACCTAACTCCAATTCGAGAGCACGACCGCGATGTCCGCGCCGTTCACGACATTGTTTCCGTCGAAGTCGCCTGCATCGCGCACGCCCGCAGGAACCGCGCCCCAACCCGCGAGCGTCGACGCAAGATCTGCTGCGTCAACCATGCGATCGCCGTTCGTATCACCAGGACGAAGTTCCGTGAGGAGATACGGCTCTCCATTGAAACCAAGATTCACCAAGATCTGTCGCGATGCATTCGCCGCCACCACGATGTACCCTTCGGTCGTCGCTGGTGGATTGACGACAACAGTATCGAGACGTCGCACTGTGTCGCCGAGCGACCACACAAACCCGAGCGGTTGATAGAGCGGCGTAAACCCGAGGCCGACCATGTAATCCGCGCGCGGGGCCGCGACGACTTCTAGCATTTGCGCTTGCGCGGACGCATCGATAGGACCAATGTCGACGGCGTTGAGCATGCTGTTGGAACGAATGAATCGCGTGCTGTTGTACGCCGTCCCAAAGACAGAAAACCCCAACGGATCCATCGTCAACGGGCTACCCGCCATATGGGTTGCAACGCTTGCACTTCCGACGGGCATCATCGAAATCGGGGTTCCGTTGAACCACCATGCGGCGCGTCCATTGCACTGCCCAACGATGCTGTCGTCATACGCAATGCCGCGCGCGTGCGAACTTGTTCCCGCTTCAATTGATGGCAACACGCTGGTCACGCCGTCCGCGCCCCATCGAACCGCGCGCTGTTGATTCGAAATGTATGCGCTTCCAACCGCGGTACCGCTCAGATTGACCGCACTCACATACTCTCCCCATCCCTTTGCAACATCGAGCGCTTCTACCGTCGCGTCGGGGCGAAGTCGGTATGCACTCGTCGTGCTCGTGCCTCCATACCCCACTGCCCAGCCAGCTTCGTTCGCGTCCTCACATGTCGAACTCGTCACACTAGATCCACCAAGCACTGTCAACGATGCGCTGCCGTCCGCAATCGCGAGCGCTGTAGTGCAAGTTCCATTCACCGGCGGGCACCAGTTTCCAATCAACAGATACTTCGTGCCGCCAAGAAACGCGGCGGGCTCCGTGAAGGTAAAAGTCCCGTGCGGAAGTTCAGTCACACTTCCATTTGGCTCGGTGAGATAGGCGCGCGAACCGCCGGTTGTCGAGCCGCAACTCGCGTGACCGAGGACGCGACCGTCTTGCGCAATTGCGACACCAACGATCGGCGCGTTCGTCCCAAAAATCGTGCACGGCCACACCAGGCCAGGAACCGGCGTCGCGAAGTATCGAGGCGGGGATGCGAATGCCGCCGAACTCAGCAGGAGCGGAGTGACGACTTGGGTGATGCGCGCGAGATTCTGCACGACAGCATCATGCCACAGGACACCATCACATCAACCAAGTCTTCGTCGATCGGCACCTGAGAGAGGTCCCGTAGGGGTCGATGTCTCCAATGCCGCCCTCAAAAGTGCGATTTTCGGGCGTGGGTGATGGGGCAACTGCTCCACATGCAGGGAAAACGGCGACTTCGCCGATCCCTGATCCTATCTTCTCTCGTATGAGTGGGAAGACCCCGTTCATGGATCTTGGGCGGTTGGACGAAAAAGGGATGCAGCCTGAGGATCGCCGCGGAAAGTGACCCTCGGGATGCGAACACGAACCGGCAGCGCGTGATGCAAATCACTCGCTGCCGGTTCTCATTGAGCTACGAATCGCCTGCGGCTCACTTCTTCCGATCGAGCGAGACTTTGATCTCTGCAGAGAACACGCCAGTTGGATCGTTACGCTCTTCGAGCGTTGCTTTGATCGTCGCGAGCGAACGCGGAACAATGCCCTCATACAGCGTGCTTCCATCCATCTGCACGCGAACGGGCTGATCGAGGTCGAGCATTGAGTCATCGAGGCGAATCGCCAACTCCTTCACGCCACTTGCCTCCTCAATCGTGATGACTTGGGCGTTGCGACTCACCACCACACGCTGCCCACCCTGCGGCTCTGCAATCGCAAGCCAATAGAAGCGCTGCTCCGTCACATCGTCCTGCAACCACACGATTTTCTTCGGTCGCAAGTCGCGTGTGTACTGCGCCATCCACGCGACGGCGACTGCGTCTTCGCGATCCATCCAGTGTCCCTTCCCCTCGTGGATGACGACCTTGTGCGGATATCCACCAAGATCCTTCGCAGCGCAATCATCGAGCATGGTCCCCCACTGGCGACCAATCTCGTTCCGCTTGAAGGCTGCATCCTTGCCACCCATGTGAAGTGTGAAAGGAAGATTGCGTAGTCCGTCCGGTTTCGTCTCGTTCGGATGACCGGCCATCATCGCCGCTGCGGCAAACCGATCCGCCATGCGTGGCGCCAACTGAAAGACCCCATCCCCGCCCGCGCTGTATCCCATGAGATAGACGCGATTCGGATTCACGCCTTCAAACAAGACCATGTCTTGAATCAGCTTGTCAAAGAGCGGATCAATATGACCCTCATGCCAGAGATTCCATGTGTTCGTTGGCGCACGAGGGGCGACATAGACGCCTTCCGCGGGCCGGTAGAGCTTCTTCTGATTCTCCCACTGCTGGTCGTTCACTTCTTTCGGAGCGCCGCCGCCGCCGTGCATCGAGATGAACAGGCTTCGACCGCCTGCTGGTTTCTCTCCATAGACCGCGAACCAAAATGGCATCTCAAGCGCATCCTGTTTGAGCACGCGAGCCTTGAACTCCGCTTCTCGGTCGGCTCGTGCTGCGGTGTCCTTTGCCTGTACCAGCGTCGTGATCGCCTGCTCCGCTTCGCGCTTCGTCAACGCATCTGCGGGAGGGGCTCCGATGAGCAAGCTCAACGTTGCACCGTCGGGCGGCGCCGAAAAACTCTGGAAGGCGGTGGGGTCATCCACCTCAAAAACGAGCGATGGATTGATTGGAACGCGAAGCTCAAGGTGATCATTGAGATCACTGCGCTCATCCCTCGACTGACCTCGCGCGAGTTCGACACCATTGGCATCCTTGCACACAACGTTGCGCGCGACACGCGCATCGGTGTATCGATCACGCACCACGATCCGCACGAGCCGCTGCCCATCCGGAAGCGCCGATGCGACGCTCTTGTATCGACTCGTCACATCGACCGCATCAACCTCGGGCGCGCCCTCAGCAAATCGCATCGGAAACGCGATGCCAGTGTCGCGCCATGTCACTGCGTAAATGCCATGCTCAGGCTTCGCGTTGTCCTGCGTCGCTGCCCGCGCGGTGAACCAACCCTCATCCAATCTCTCACCACTCGGCTCCGCTGCTCCAGTGAAGTGCCACGCGGCACCATCCCAAATCTCAACCCATGAGTGATTCCCGCTTCCATCCATCCACATGGGAACTCCCACGAATCGCGCGGGAATCCCAACACTTCGACAAGCATCGATCAACAAAATGGAGAGGCCGCTGCACGATGCAACGCCACTCTCCATCGACTCGCTCGGAGACTGATCGGCGCGCTTACGCTTCGTCGAGTACTTCACCTGCGTGTCCGCGAAGAGCTTCTGATTCAACGCGGCCGCGGCTGCGTAGGGAGTCTGTACCCCTTCGATCATCGGCGCACACTTCGCGCGAAGTGGTTCGATCCACAACTCACGCTTCTCGGAAATCGAAGCGTACGGAAGAATCGCCTCGCGAAACATGACCTCGTCAATCACATCGTGCCACGGCGCCTGCTCCCAAGCCTTCGTCGCAGCTGCGACATGCGCGAGCAAAAACGCAGCATCGAGCGTCTCTCGATCTTCGCGAGGCATGTGCTCAAGCAGCCACTCCATACTCGAACGCTGCGCCGCAGGGACCGACGCAAGCGCGAGTTCTAGCTCCGTGCGATTCGCGACGACATCGCTGAGGTCAGGCGGCACGGCCGCGGCGCTCGAAAAACAAGCGACGAGCGACACTCCGCCACGAAAAATCCATCGAGTCAGCATGGTCGCAGTGTACTCACGCACCGCGACTTCTTGAGCGTCTCAGGTCGACACGCTCGCTTCATCGAGGATGACAACAATCCAGGTGAGAAAGAGCAGCACATGGATGAATCCGTGAACGATGTTGACTCGACCACGCGTGAGATTGAAGGACGCGAGAAAGAGCGTCGCCACAAGTAAGACCAGATACGGCGCCTCGAGACCGAACTCAGGATTTCGACCGCTAATCCTTCGCACAACCATGATCGCTGGGAAAGTCAACCCAATCGTGGCAAGCGCACTCCCAAGGAGCACATTGATAGACCGCTGCATGTCGTGCCGTCGCGCGGCGCTGATCGCAGCAAGAGCTTCAGGCGCGAGCACCAGCAGCGCGATGAACACTCCACCAATCGGCGCGGGTAGCGTGGCTCGTTCGAGAACTCGGTGAATCGTGGGCGCGAGGCCTTCCGCGAGGAGCACGACCGCGACGAGGGCAAAGATGAGCAGCACGACCGGCCGCAATACGCCGCGCTCCGCGGGCGCATGATGGTGCACTGCCGCGCGATCGCTCTCCCCCTCGCGGTACTCGAAGAATTCGCGATGCCGTGAGGACTGCGCCCAGAGGAACGCGATGTAGATCAGCAGGCCTGTGACTGCGACGAACCACTCCATCGGGTTGCTCATCCATCCGCCGGGTGCCGACCGGGTGAATCTTGGCAGAATGAGCGTGATCGTCGCAAGCGCAACAATCATCGAAAGGTAGTTCCCCGCCGACTGCAGATTGAACTTCGCTTCCGTTCGTCTCCATGCCCCTATGAGAATGACCACTCCGATCAGCAGATTGAGAATGATCATGAGCACCGCGAACATCGCATCGCGCGCGACAGTCGGCTCGCCATCCGCACCAAGCATGAGTGCACAGACCGCGGCGACCTCAATCGTGATCGCGGAGATCGTGAGAATGATCGTGCCAATCGGCTCACCAAAGTGCTCCGCAAGCGACTCAGCATGCATCATCGCGCGCATGGACGACGCCAAAATGCACGCGACGAGGAAGAGCGACCAGAGAACGCTTGCCGACTCCTCTGAGGGTGACGGGTGCCAATGCCCGAGAACAGCCCCGCCCGCGCACAGCGCGATAATCACGGGAATCTCTTTGACGATCCAATGAGACTGCTTCGCTGAGGCGGCACCGTGAGCATGAACCTTCGTCATTACGGAGCAATGTACGGTGAAGTGGCATTTCCCTTCCTCGCCAGGAAGAGGCTTCTCCCGCGCGGCGCTCTACCCTCGCTACTATGACGAACCCATCTGATTGAGGAAGCCGAAACATGAGTTCAACCGCTACCGCGTCCACCTGCTGTTCCACCACCGCTTGCACTGACACGTTCTCGTGTGAGGACCGCGCACGCCTGAAGGCCGATGTTGAGGCGTACTGCCAGGAGTTGCGCCCGATTGAGGAGATCTGCTACCTCGAACACCGCTTCAATCCTGCGATCGCAGACCTCGCGAAGAAATACAACATCCTCGGAATGCCTGTACCGAAGAAGTATGGCGGCCGTGGTGCAGACGCCGTGACCTACGCCCGCGCGCTCTCCCGGATCAATCGAGAAGGATCTGGACCGCGCACCTTTTTCTCGGGGCAAACATCCATCGGTCAGTATCCGGTCACGCGCTACGGCACCGAGGATCAGAAGCAGCGCTACCTCCCCGCTTCCTGCGCGGGAACTTGCACGATGGCATTCGGCCTCACGGAACCAGAGGCTGGCTCCAATCCGCTTGAGGGCACAACGACCTATCGCCGCGAAGGTGACAAGTTCATCCTCAACGGCGTGAAGTATCTCATCTCGAACGGCACGCTCGCAGACGCCATCGTGCTCTTCGCATTTCCAGAGGGTGCAACCGGCGCCGCGCGACGTATGAGCGCATTCATCGTTGACACCGCAGGCGACACCTTCGAGAAGGAACAACTGCACGCGAAGCCTGGCATGTTCACTTGCGACACCGCGATGTTTCAGATGAACGATCATCCAGTCCGCGGCGACAACATGCTCGGCAAGGAAGGCGAAGGCTTCCGTATCGCCATGCACTCGCTTGTTTCAGGCCGACTTTCCGTCGCATCAGGATGCCTCGGCTCGATCGAAGACTCGCTCGCTGAGTGCATCGACTACTGTCGCACGCGCAAGCAGCACGGCAAAGAGATTGGGAAGCACCAGCTCGTGCAAGATCACCTCGCCAAGATCGAGATGGCGCGCGCGACAGCCGAGGCGATGATTGAACGGGCCGCGCTTGCCAAGCAAGCGTCAGACGAGAATCCGGGTAACGCAGAGCTGTACTCAGACGCGGATTTCAAAGTGGCGCAAGCGAAGTTCTTCGCATCCAACGCCGCGTGGGAGGCCTGTGATCACGCCGTGCAGATTTTCGGCGGTCGTGGCTGGAGCGAGCTCTACCGACCGTTCCGCCACCTGCAAGATGTTCGTGTGTGCCGAATCTACGAAGGCACCGACGAGATCATGAAAATGAAAATCGCCGTGAAACTTCTCGGCAAGGACTACGAAGCGTTTCGATGATTTGATCGGGAGCGCGTGTCTTGAGCGGGAGCGCGGAATTCTGCCGCGCAAACCTTGCGCGCTCGCGACTTGCGATGCGTCGGGGCCAAACCGCGACCAATGCTGTAAGCGCATTGCCTCGCTCGCTTCCGATCGCTTCGCCGCGAGTGAATCGCGAGCGAAGCGAATCGAACTTTGAGCGTGACGCGCGGACAAATTCCATCGCTCCCTTTCGACTGCGGCGCGGCGAGTGAATCGCCTGCGCCGCAAATCCGGCGGCTTGTGCTTGAGCGCTCGCGACTTGCGCCGCGTTCCGTTCTGTGCGCTGAGGGTGTCGTAGGCGCGTCGCCTCGCTCGCTTTGGTGTGCGGCGGCGCGAGTGAATCGCGACCGCCGCAATTCCGGCGTCTTGTGCTTGAGCGCTCGCGATCAAGACGCCAAGGACGAACGGACCGCAGTCCAGCCATCCTTGAGCACTTTGTCAGCAGCTGCCTTGATGAGTGATTGTCCGACGGCGCTCACAAGCCCCTTCCGCTCGGTGACACAAGCCGTCCAATCGATGCGCGTCTCTTGTGCTGCAGTGGATGAGAACTTCATCACGCTCTCCACGGTGATGCCCATCCCAATGCCTGCGCTTGTCGCAACGAGCGTGAGCGTTTGGGGCGCAGTCTCTTTACAGGAGAGCGTGGTTCGCATCGTGCCCCGCATAAAACTGAATCCAGGTCGCACGACCAACTTGAGCGTGTTTGCGTCGGCGCGCTCCACACTCTCAACATCACTCATCGATTTGGCGACACCCTCCAAATCGCGAAGCGCGTGCATCGCCTTGTCGATGGAAACTGCGAGTACTTCTTGTCCAGTGAACGGTTCCATTGCAGCCATAAATGTGCCCACTTGCAGTTGAAGAAAATCGCCCCGACGAAGGACGGGGCGAAGATCGTAGCAAGCACAGGGATGCCTGTGAGGGTGTCCTATTCAGGATTCCCTGTCATCGTGATGTCCTTCGGCTTCGTCAGTTGCACGCTCCATAAGACGACGCTCTCCACAGCCTTTTCGTCAGACTTGCGTCCGGGCAGTCGTACCGTCCACTTCAAGAATCCTTGCGGCTTCTCATGCTCGACATACTGCTCGTTGGCCTCAAGCGCCGGCGAAACTCGAAGCAACTGGATCTGAATCTTTTCGTTCCGAGAAACGGGCATGCGATCAAAAACTTCAACCGTCATCGGCTGCGCGCTCGTGCTCTTCAAGTTGACGCGGTAATCCCAATCCATCACATCACTCTTGCCGAACATCCCGCGCTCGGATGCGTCTTTCTTCACGAGCACTCGCTCCGCCGTGATTCGCGGATCCGTGCCGAGCCAGAACGTCATCTCAGCGCCGGGAGCGAGATCCGGGAGTGTTGTCTTTCCGACCGAGTCGCCACCGAGAAACACCGTCGCAGGTCCCGCAAGAAACTGAAAACTCGACTTGTTCGCGGTGACTGCTTTGATATAGACCGCGGACTCCACGAGCGGGCGCGCGACATGGGTAAAGGTCGGCTCGGTCTCCACACTCGTGATGCGCAGCGAGCGAGACTTCTGGCTGTCAGATGGAATCGAGACGGCACGCGGCAAAGGGAAGTTGACGACTGCTCCGCTCGAGACGGCTTGTGCGTCGCTGAAAAACGCTTCGAGCGCGGCGTCCTTCTCCATCGGTCCGCCAGGGCCTCCTGGCGCGCCACCTCTGTCGTACATCGCCTTTGACGCAGGCGCGGGCATGTCAGCCCTCGCGTATCCACTCATTGCTTCCGCATCCGCCACTCCAGCGAAGCGACGACCTTCTACCGGCGGCGGCGGCACATAGACATCCACGAAAGTTGATGCAACATCCATCGGCTGAGCGCGCTGCGTGGGCTGCGCGGTCGAGAGCGTCAGCGCGACATCCTTCCAGTCTTCGCCTGAGGTCTGCCTAATCTCTGCGTTGTACTCCACCACGAGCGCAGCAGATTCCATGTCGGCTCGCACGGCGTAACGCGGCGCCCAACCAGCCTCACCCACGAGATACTTGAGTGTCACGGACGCGGGCGCATTACTCGAACGACCGATCGAAACAATTGCGCTTCGCTCGACCTTCGTTTGCCCACCAAGCGCCTGCACCTTCGCCTGCGCCTCGTTCGAGATGTCTGTGTTTTCACGTCGCCGTGCTTCAAGCTTCGTGCGCTGATCGATCAATTCGCCTCGCGCACTCGCGAGGTACGCGACCTGTCCAGCGAGTGCGGTGGGATCGAGCGCTTTCGACCCGAAATCCTTCGCGCTCTCCGTTGCGGTCTTCGCAGCGATGCTATTGAGCAGCGTGTTCTGATCGTTGAGAAGCGCAGCGTGCAGTTCGATCGATTCCCGCTCGCGCATCGCGGCTTGCAAGTCCGCGATTGCCTGCTTGAGCTCCGGGCTATTGGTGACATCGATCGCAGACACTCGTTCCTCGTAGCGCACATCGAGAAGTTTGCAGTCGTCGTGGGGCGCAACGACTGTCGCCTGCAACGATGCTGGATCGAGCGACGGTGGAAGTCGTTCAAAGCGAAGTTCAAAGAGCCCCTGCGCTTCCGGCGCGTCCGCGGTGCGCGAAATCATCGCACGGCCTTGGTAGAGCGTGACGACTCCGATAGGAGCCGCTGCAACGAGCACTTGAGCAACCGGCGCATCCTGCAATGGTCGAGCGAGTGCGGCGACCGGCAACGAGGTCGAACTCAGCGCAAAGACGATGGCAGACAACGAAGAGATTCGAAGAAAGTTGTGACGCATGATCGCAGCATATGAGCATGCCTCCCTCGGCGTCTCAACATGCTTGCCCCTCATTCGCCAAGCCGCGTGCTTCCTTAGCCGCCGTAGATTCCATCCATGGGATCAGCCGAGTCACTCGACCCGCTTTCTTCAACGGGATGAACGATCGCGACAGCAAGGAGGACGCCGATGGCAAGCACGGCGACGCCGAGAAGTCGCCAGAAAGTCGCAGATGCTCGATGCGGCGCGCGCACAGCGAACTGGCGGAAGAAGCAAACCCCCACCGGCAGGCACGCAACCGTTATCCACGACCAACCCGGAATATCCATCGTGTCATACGCGCGGCCAGCCATCGCGATCGACGCCAAGAGGACGCCAGCGACGAGCGCAAACGCCCCACCGCACTCGGGCTCAACTGCGGATGACGATTTCCACCCACCGATCGCTGCTGTCACGGCCATGCACCCAGCCGCGAGCGCTGTAGCCGCCGAGATCACTGCGAAAGACGCGCAACCTGAGAGAAGCGTCAATGCGGCAACGGCTCCAAACGCGACAGCCGCGACCCAAAGCACTGCGCCGCCTGCGAGCATGAATGTCAACGCGCTCGCCGCACACAGCGCTCCCTGCAAGATCTGTCGCTCGACTGAAGCGTCAGGGAACTGCACGAACATCCCAATCACGAACGCAGCGCCGACGATGCATCCGCCCGAAAGCAAGCGATCCATCCCGCGCGTCACTGCTGCGCGCAGCGTTGCGAGGATCGGCGCGACCACCGCAAGTCCAACCGCAATGAGCGCGAGCCGATGCCACCGTTCAATCGGCGCGGATCCATCAAGCGAACTCCATGGAAACTGTCGCGAGACGGTTTCGAGGTCGGCTTCTCGCACAAACGACACAAGAAACGCGAGAGGTAGCGCGAAAGCTGTGCTCAATTCAACGAGCGAACGACGAGTGCGAAATGGTCCGACGAGGGCCGGCGCCGCGGCCAGACACGCGACAACGGCTGGAACGAGCACGACACTGCATGCATAGACGAGGAGTTCATTCGAGTCCATGCGCGTTACTCAGCGACTGCGGCCTTCACTTCGTCACCCTCAAGCGCAATGATCAGTCGTACTTCGTCGCCAAGCACCTTCGGCGGTTTCTCAATGCCCCACGACATCCCGAAGTCACTCCGCTTGATTGTGAGCGTGCACTCAAATCCAACCTTCTTGCCCGCCGGTCCCTTGCCAATGCCTGCGACGAGGCACTCCGTTGACACCGACTTCGTCACGCCACGCAAAGTGAGATCACCTACGACCGTCCAGGTTTGCGCACCACTGCGCGTGCCTGCCGTGGATACGAAGCGAATCTCCGGGAACTCCTTCGCGCTGAAGAAGTTTGGCCCCTGCAAGTTAGCGTCGAGTTTCTCGCTCCCGGAGTCGATGTTCGCAACCTTCGCTGTCACATCAAACTTTGGTGCAGCACTATCGTCAAGCGGCCATACGACTGTTCCGTCGAGCGCGTTGAGGCGACCCCAGAAAAATCCTGCGCCTAAGTGCTGGATGCGAAACAGCGCCGCCGAATGCACGGCGTCAAGTTTGATCGACGCCGCACTCGTCGCCGGAGCGACTGCAGGCGCGGACTGCGCACCGATGTTGGTGGCTGCCGAGAGTCCGAGTCCAAGGGAGCCTGCGAGCGAAAAGACCGTGAATGCAGTGAGCGTGCGCATGCGTGAAAATCTCCGCGACCAATGCTATCGCCTAGTGGGGTACTGCTATGTCTGCGTAGTTCCAACCCTCGACGGGACTCAACGTGCGCGCCCGCATGACCTGCAGGAGGCGTGACACTTCGACCGCATGCTCGCCCGCCACATCCCTCGATTCTGCCGGATCCACCGCGAGATCAAACAACTCGAACTTTGCCTCTTCTCTCGACTTGGCTTTGGTGCGAACGAGTTTCCAGCGGCCATCTCGAACAGCTTGTTGCCCCACGCCCGCAGGGTTTTCCCACACTATCGGCGCGCGAACCGCGATGGACTCGCCGCCTGCTTCACCAAGCATCACGCGCGCAAGGTTCGCGCCGTCAAGGGGCGCGTCACTCGCGGTGCCGGTCATGGCGAGCACTGTGGGGAAGAGGTCGTAGCCCACCACAGGCATGTCGCACTTGGAGGCCGCAGGGACATGTCCACTCCACGATGCGATCAGCGGCACACGAATCCCGCCCTCCCACAAAGATCCCTTGAATCCGCGCAGTCCACTGTTTGAGCCGAAGAACTTGGGATCGAATCCCCCAATGTCCCACGGCGCACCGTTGTCACTCGTGAAAAGGAAAATGGTCTTGTCGAGCTCGCCGGCATCCGTCACTGCTTGCACGAGACGACCCACCGCCTCATCAATCTTGGAAACCATCGCCGCATAGGTCGCGTGAGGTTTTTCGCACGGGAGGTAGTACTTCTTTCCGTCGTACGCCGTTTCTGTGAATGCGTACTGCTCGACGGCAGTCGCTGGTGCCTGAAGCGCGAGGTGCGGAAGATTCGTCGCGAAGTAAACAAAAAATGGCGCGCCAAGCGGCGCTTTCGCCTGAATCCATCGCACGGCTTCGTCTGCGCAGAGATCAGGAACGAATCGTTCACCAGTTACGCCCCGGTCGTTTCCGGCGAGCAACACTTTGCCGCGATCGCTCTCTACATACGCGGCGTAGTGATTGTGCGCATTGCGTTGGCAAAGGAAGCCATAGAACCGATCAAACCCTTGCTCAAGTGGGTGACCAGTGTTCTCGCCCGGGCCGCCGAGTCCCCACTTCCCAAAGCACGCCGTCGCGTATCCCGCCCGTTGCAACACGCGACCGAGCGTATTGGTGCCGGCGGCGATCGATCGCTGACCACCAAAGGTTCCATCGGCGAGATTCGCTACCTCCATGTTGTCGCGAATCTGCGCGTGCGCGAGAGATCGTCCTGTGAGTAACGCGCACCGACTTGGCGCACACACACACGCGCTCGCATACGCCTGAGTGAAAAGCATGCCCCGCTCGCGCAATCGATCGATGTTTGGCGTCTGAATGACTGCACTACCAGTGCAACGAAGGTCGTGCGCGCCAAGATCGTCACACAGGATGAGAACCACATTCGGGCGCTGATCTTCTGCTCCCAGTGCGAACGAACCGACCGTCGCGGGAAGCATGAACAGCGCAGCGATAGAGCGAATGTGCAGCAACATGGTGCGAGAAGCCTACCGCAGGTACCGAAGGAGCCATGCACGCGCGCCACCTTCATGCGCTGTCGACTCGTAGGTCGATGCAATGGAATCCACGAGACGGAATGCGCTTCCAAGCATCGTGCTGTAGTCGTTGATCGTCATTCGACGAGGACCCCCCCGCACCTCGTGCTCACTGAAGTTCAAGAACACAAGCGATGCGCCAGGCTCGGTGCAACGCAAGAGCTGAGCGGCGTAGCGCGGACGATCCGCGTCCGAGAGCACATGACAGAAGCCGCAATCGAGCACGCTCTTCGCACACACACCTCGCAGCACGCCGACGAGATCGCAAGCGTCAGCCATTTCAAACCGCGCGTACTCCTCGACGCCAGCATGCTTGGCGCGCCCTCGCGCGCGCTCGATTGCGCGAGGCACAATGTCTACACCGATGACCTCGATGCCAGAAGTCGCGAGAAGGATCGCGTTACAGCCGGTTCCGCATCCGACATCGAGCACGGGCCCGGTGAACCAGCCCCGGTCGAGAGCATTCCGAACCGCTACCTGTGCGCGCTCGATCTCCCATGGCGGCGGCTCGGCACTGGGTTCGTACACACTGTGAAAGAAAGGAGCCGGAACGCCGCGCGAGTCCGCAATTCGGTCGGCGCGAGGAACGGCGCCAGAAGGTCCGGAGTTGGTCACAGACGGAGCGTATTGCGAACGCCATCACCGAGGGGCAATCGAACCTCGCGAGCCCCCGAACTGTGGGCGCGAGACCTGCAAGTGGTGGGAAAAACCGCACACAGGTCCTGCAATCGCCATATCGATTGCAAAACTTCGGCCTCATCTTCTTGCAGATGACCTGAATGGCGTTAGATTCAACCTAGGCAATGAGGGTTGCCGATGCCCTCTCAGGTCCGAATCTGAGAGGCATGTCTGGAGGTCTGAGGGTTTGCATTCAAGTTTGGAGCGACGCTGACTGAGAGGTCACGCGTCGACATTTGAAAAGGGAGTCTGCGAAATGTCTTTGACTACGCGTTCTGCCGCGATGGCAGCTGTTGTGTTTAGCGTGGCCTCTTCCGCCGTTCACGCTGGATTCATCTATGACGCACAAAACACCGGCCGCGCCGTGCAAGCGTGGGTCGCAGGGAACAGCGTCGACCTCGATTCGACGACAAATCTCGGCCCTTGGTACGGCAGCGCGTTCTACTCGGATGCAGCAAGTGCGGTGATTGCGAATCAAGGCTCGGACTTCGGCGCAACGCAAATGACCTTCGCAGGTGGGGCTCAGACAAGTTCGAGCATCGCCGTGGATCTTCACGGCCTCAGTATTGCGAGCACGCGCTTTACCGTCAGCAGCAACGGCAGTTTGCAGTGGATCGTGACGACGAACTCCGTCGCCAACGGGTTCGAAAATATGTCCTCGATGAGCATCACGCTCTTCGACCTCACAAGCGGACAGTTCCTCTTCGCCCGAACCGGAAATTCAACGGGGAACGGAGCCATTCAGGTTTTCGCCACCCACAACTACGAACTCATCATCCGAGCCGACGGAGAGAGCGGAAGCGCTGGGTCGACCGCTGCCACGTACAACGCCGGACTTGAGTTCGTTGCAGTTCCAGCCCCAGGAGCATTCGCGCTCTTCGCGCTCGCTGGATTCTCTGCGCGTACTCGCCGCCGATCGGCGTGAGTGTCGTGCTTCGTCAGCACGAGTAACAATAATTGCAAGGGCCCCAGTTGTTGAGCAGGGTCATGAGATCCTTGTGATCGACGAGGCCGTCTTGGTTGTAGTCGCCGAGTGCCTTCGGACCGACGGCTCCCCAGTGATCGAGGATGATGACAAGGTCAGCGGAATCGATCGTGATGTCACCGGTCAGGTCCGCGAGGCATTCACAAGTATCGAGAATCTGATTCCCGTCGACATCGAGCGCTTGGTTGTCGATGAGTTCTTGTTTGTCGACCTTGCCGTTCTGATTGCAATCCTCATCCCACTCGACAACGAACCACATTGGTCGAAGTTCATGCCCCTCCTCTGACCCACTGCAACTGAAGGTCGGGGGGATGTCCTCCCACTGATTCGCGCAACTGAACTGACCGGTCTGGTTGCGGAAGTGCAACACGGTCGAGAAGTCCCAGCAGTTGTCATTGGGTGGCGCGCAGAGTCCGTTGCTCCACGGATCCCAATCCCACGGCGTTCCGTCTATCCAGCGCCACTCGGGGTCCTTGATCGCGCCAAACCACGGCCCCATGGGGCCAACCCAAGCCAGAGGCGCGTCCACGACATTCGCGTAGACCCAGTTCGCCTCTGCTTCCGAAGAAAAAGTTGCGAGATGAGCCAGCATCGCATGTGCGTAGCCAACGGACTCGTCCCACGATGCTTGCGGCGCATAGACCATGTCGTAGACATGTCCATTGCCCCCATCTTCGACGCGCCAGATGGATTGAAACTGCGCTGATGCGGTGTGTGAAAAACCGAGAGAAGCGAGCATGAACAACCCTGCGCGCATCGAGAGACACTTCGTCATGGTGAACTCCTGATGTGATCCCCATCCACGGAGGAACACTCTCAAGAGCACACGATGTTTCTTGTCTCAAGGAAACGGGGAATGCGCAGCAGTCAAAGTCGCGCGCAAGCACCGACAGTCAGCGGCAATCATTGCCGATGCCTTCACGGGCACCCGCGCGCGTGCGCGACCGAAACCATCAGGGCTTTGCGGGCGACTGTGTGAACGCGTGCACCATGTGATGCTCATATGTTTCGCCGGGCTTCAACACCACGCTTGGCCATCCTTCCACGCCTTGCTTGTGGATTGCATCAGGAAACACCTGTGTTTCTAGGCAAATCGCAGCATGCTTGGCATAGACGGCGTCCTCTTTCCCGGGCACGCCATCCAAGAAGTTTCCACTGTAGAACTGAATGCCTGGCTGATTCGACCAAATCTCCATCGTCCTTCCGGACTTCGGATCGCGAAGCACGGCGCTCAACCAGAGCGATCCTTTCACGATCTTGCGATCTAAAACAAAATTGTGGTCGTAGCCCCCTGGGTCTTCCTTCACAGGCGGCAACTGCCCAATGTCCTGACCGATCCGCTTCTCGCTTGTGAAGTCAAGAGGTGTTCCTGTGACAGACTTGATCTCGCCGGTTGGAATGAGTGTCGCATCAGCCGGCGTGTATCGCGACGCTGGCAGCAAGAGTGTGTGATCAAGGACCGATCCTGATCCTTGACCCGCGAGATTCCAATAGGTGTGATGTGCAAGGTTGACCGGCGTCGCCTTGTCGGTCGTGGCAAGCATGTCGACTTTCAGTTCATTCGCGTCCGTGATGGTGTACACAACCGTTGCGTCGACATTGCCCGGATACCCCTCTTCACCATCAACGGAGCGGTAGGTGAATGTGATCGACGGTCCCTGCTCGGTCATCGCCGCCACACCCTTCCAGACGACTTTGTCGAAGCCCTTGGCGCCACCGTGAAGATGGTGCGCACCATTGTTCGTTGCAAGCTTGGATTCCACGCCATCGAGCGTGAACTTGCCCCCCGCAATGCGATTCGCACAACGACCCGCGGTGCAGCCGAAGTACTGCGTCCGCGCAACATAGTCGGCCGCGCTCTTTCGGCCGAGGACAACATCGACCCATCCACCCTTTGCATCAGGCACTTTCAGTGCCACGACGATGGTGCCGTAGTCGGTGATCTGCGCTTCCATACCGTTGCAGTTCTTCATCGTCCAGAGGTGGACATCTTTCCCGTCAACGGTCCCCCAGGGTGCCACTGAAATCCCCGGACCCGCGCATGCGTGCTTCGATGCGTCCGCTGCGGCCAGCGCGGTCACGAGCATGATTGGAGTGAGGAGAGTGACGAGTGTGCAGCTTGTCATAGTGAGTCCTTGAGGTGTTGCGAGATTCAGACCTGCACGCGTGACGCGCGTTCTGCGCGCCGTGCGGAGTATCGACGAACGAGTTCATCTGTGGCGATGCCAACCAAGAGCACACCACCGATGACCGCGAATTCCAACTGTGATCCGAGCCCTAACAAGATGATCGCTGTGCGCAACACAAGAAGTGTTGCCGTCCCAACAAGGACGCCAAAGATGTTGACTTCGCCACCGCGGAGACTGCACCCGCCGAGCACTGCTGCCGCGATGGCGTAGAGCTCATAGAAGTTCCCGAAGTCTGATGGCTGCGCACTTCCGATGTCAAAGATGAACAGCATCCCACCAAATCCCGCCAGCAAACTGCATGTCACATACGCAGCCGTCGTGAGCCACGCAGTGGGAACTCCCGAGTAACGCGCTGCACTCTCATTCCGCCCAGTCGCGAGAAGCCACCGCCCCCATATGGTTTTGGAGAAACAGAAGCCAAGCAGCAGCGCGAGAATGAGCACGGGGATCACGGTCGCAGGTAGTCGAAACTCATCGAAGAGTGGAAGCTCAAAGCGTGCAAGCGCTGGTGCCCGCACTCCCTCGAACTCCCCCTGAAATCCCTGCGACTGGTCGCCCGTCATCCATCGCGCGATCCCGCGGTAGAGCAACAACCCACAGAGGGTCACGAGAAACGGTTGCAACCGCAGCCGCGTGATGAGAAGTCCGTGAAACAAGCCGATTCCTGCGCTCATCGCGAGCACGAGTGGAATAACGACCCACGGTGACCAGCCATGTTCGACGAGCAGCCATGGGGTCATGATGCCCGCGAGGCAAACGACCGAACCAATGGAAAGGTCGATACCGCCAGCGACGATGACAACGCTCGCGCCAAGTGCAAGGATGGAGAACAGCGCTGTGCGCTGCGTCAAATTCATCAGGTTGACACCGCTGAGAAATCGCTCGCCGTACACCGCCGTAAACACACAGATTGCAACGAACAGCGTGAGGATGCCAAGACTCTTCTTCATGATCGACCTCCGGTCGCATGCCGCATGATGGCGACTTCCGTCGCGTCTTGTGCCGCGAAAGACCCAACGATGTCGCCCTCATGCATGACGAGAATCCGATCAGCAAGCAGAAGAATCTCTTCGAGCTCACTCGATGCAAAGAGCACTGCGCTCCCAGATTCTGCGAGTCGGCGAATCTCGCCATGAATCTCTGCGCGAGCGCCCACATCGACGCCGCGCGTCGGCTCATCAAGCAAGAGGAGCTTCGGCTCAATCGCCATGAAACGCCCAATCACTGCCTTCTGCTGGTTCCCGCCTGAAAGCGTACGCACGCGCCGATGGGGAACTTGAGGTCGGAGCTGCATGCTGGAGATCATGCGATCCACGAGCCTGCGCTCGCCTTGCGCAGGGACGATGCCCTTCGCACGATGTTTGTCGATCCATGCGAGGGAGACATTCATCGCAACCGAGTTCTCAAGAAACAAGCCGTTGCGAGCACGATCCTCCGGCACAAGAGCAACTCCATCTCGCACTCTGCATGCCACTCCTCCTTTGAGTAACTCGCCGTCGAGATGCGCGCTCCCCTGACTCACCGTCACACCCGCGATGGCTTCGAGAAGTTCCGTACGGCCCGCGCCAATGAGCCCTGCAAGCCCGACAATCTCGCCCGCGCGAACCACGAGCGAGAGCGGGCGGGCACTCCGATGCGAGCTCACAAGATCGCGAACCTCGAGACGAATAGCTGCGCTTTGCTGAGAGACACGCTGCGATGGCATCGTCGTCGCGCGACCAACCATGAGTCGCTCAAGCGTCGCGCGGTCGCATGCAGCGCGAACAAGTTCTCCTGATTGCCGCCCATCCCGCAGAACGACGACGCGGTCCGCCAGCGCGAGCACCTCGTCAAGATGGTGTGAAACAAAGAGAATGGCGACGCCTTTCTCGCGTAGCTCTCGAAGGAGATTGAGCAATCTCGCGGTCTCGTGTGCGCTCAGACTCGAAGTTGGCTCATCGAGAATCAGAATCCGCGCCTGCGTCGAGAGTGCCTTTGCGATCTCAACGAGTTGCCGCTGCGCAATAGAGAGTGCGCTACATGGCGTACGGGGATCGACGGAAAGTCCGACGCACGCAAGCCAATGCGCAGCTTGCGTACGCATGGATGCCAACTGAAGCACGCCGAATCGCGAAGGCTCTCGCCCGAGGAAAATACAACCGGCGACATCCAAGTTTTCAGCGAGATTCAACTCTTGATGCACCAGCGCGATGCCCGCGCGAGCGGCATCCCGCACGCCGTCGAGTTCGTGACTCTCCCACACGCCGTCCGCACGCAGAAACTCCAGAGTCCCGTCGGTTTGAGAGACGACACCGGACAGAATCTTGAGCAGCGTCGACTTCCCCGCCCCGTTCTCTCCAACAATGGCGAGGACTTCGCCGGCGCGCACTTCGATGTTGATGCCGCTGAGCGCAGCGACACCGTCATACCGATGTCCGACGCCTCGCACGCGCAGGACTGCGTGCGGCGCGTCCATCGCGTGATCGGCGTTAGGCATCGACTGCGTCAAGCCTTTGACGCCGCCTTGCCCGCCTCAAGTTTCGCTTTGAGATCCGTCCAGAACGCGTCCACATTGTCCTGCTTGATGACGCGCGCGGGAATCGGCACGATGCCGCTCGGCGGAACCATCGAGAAGTCGCCCTTGGTAAACGCGCGGAGCATTTTCACGCTCTCGAAGCCATATCCATATGGGTCCTGCACGACCGTGCCAAGCACGATCCCCTTTCGAATGCCTTCAATCACATCAGCGCCTTCGTCAAAGGCCGCGATCTTGATTTTTCCAGCCTTGCCAGACTGCTTGAACACTTCGACCGCAAGCGTTGAGTTGTACTCAAACAGACCGGTGACGAGCGCAAGATCAGGATGCTTGATCATGACATCCTCGATGTTCGCCTTCGCCTTGGCACGATCAAACGAATCAGTCCAAGTACCGACGATCGTGTATCCAGCCTCGGAGATCACTTTCGATGGCTCGTCGTACCGCGTCGGATCACTGCTTCGCCCGAGAAGTCCATCGATGAACCCCTGTCGGCGACGCTTCGCGTTGTCCTGTTCCAGGCGACCAATGAAGATCGCGACCTCGCCACCCGAACAGCCTTCGCGCGCGAGCGCTCCGCACATGCGACCAGCGTCGTAGTTGTCCATGCCGATGTAGCAGAGTCGCGGCGCACTTGGTGCGTCGGAGTCGTTCGTGATGAGCAGTGACTTCTCCGCAACGAAGCGAAGCACTTCGACTTGGTTCTTTGGATCAATCGGGCTGACCGAAACCCCATCGACGCCACGAATGATGAGGTCCTCAAGCATGCGCTTCTGATCGCTCAAACCGCCACCTGGAAACTCGACCGTGACATCGCAACCCAGTTCACGCCCAGCGGCAAGCGCGCCCGCCTTCGCAATCGTCCAAAAGTCCGCGACGCCATTCGAGACGAATGCGACATGGGCGCGGGCTTTGGGATGCTTTGCGAATGCCGCGATGCGCTCTTTCTGCAACGCGAGGAGATCGCCTTGCGAAGCGACTCCAGCAACGCTGAGGACGGAGAGGGCCGCGACGAGACTCGAGAGAATTGCTTGTTTCATACGCATAAAAGTACTCCTCTAATGGCGCCCAAATGCTCTCAGCCTACGGTGACGCCGCCGTTGACATGAATGTCGTTGCCTGTGATGAAACTCGCCGCATCACTCGCGAGGAAGACGCATGCGCCGCCAACATCGCTCGGAACACCCCAGCGGTTCATCGGGATGAGTTTGCGATACGCATCCTTCTCATGTTGCGGATCGTTTTCATGCCGCTCCACTGGGATCCACCCGGGCGCGAGCATGTTCACGGTGATATCAAATGGAGCAAGTTCAAGGGCCATCGACCGAGACCAACCGACTTGAGCCCCCTTCGCCGCGACATACGCAGAGAACGGCGCAGTGCCGCGCTTGAAATTCTCAGTTGTGATGTTGATGATCCGACCGTATCGCTTCGCCTTCATTGAAGGGAGCACTGCTCGCGCGAGCAAGTACGGACTCTTCACGAAGAAGTCGAGCATCGACTGATAGAACTCCCAGTCGTAGTCCTCAATCCGGCGAAGGGGCTGCAGAGGCGTCGCGTTGACGACGAGGATGTCAATCGCGCCAAGCTGCGCAGTGATCTCTGCGTTGAGCCGCTGCACTTCCGCCTCGTCAATCACGCTCGCGCGAAACAAACCGCCCTCGTAGCCTCGGCCGATGTACTCGTCGAATGTCCGCTTCGCGAATGCTTCGTCGCGCAGATAGTTGAAGGCGACCTTTGCTCCAGCCGCACCAAGCGCAAACGCCATCGCTTTGCCAAGACCTTTGCTTGATCCTGTGACGAGCGCAACCTTGCCATCGAGGCGAAAATTCGGGACTTGCATGAGCGTTGCAGTCTACAGCCCATCCGATGCATTGCAGCGATCAGTCATCACGAGACGCGGCACCGCGACCGTAACTCAATCGTCGCCAAAGCCACTCAGCTGGCCCAATCGAGCGATACCGAAGCCACCACCACGCGAGCGACACGAGGGCTACCCAGATCGCAAGACTCACGAGCGCGAGTGATGCGTCGGAGAGCCTTGCGAAGAGCGCAAAGCCCCACCATGACGCGAGTGCGGTCGCAAGAATGGACTCGCACAAGTACACGGTGAGCGCCATACGACCTGCTGCGGTGATCGGCAGGCGAATCGCATCAGGCACCCGATGTGCGTACTCGACGAGAAACACGGCGTAGCCGAGCGGCAAGGTGAGGCCGCTCACAGTAAGTCCCAGCATGTGGAGTGCGCTCGCTCTCGGATCTCGCAGCCCCCACATCCAGTATGGCAGCACACTAAGGAGCGCGAAACAAGTCCCTATGCAGACGCATCGCCAACCAATTCGCACGCGCCGCATTCGCGCCGCAGCCTCGAGGAGTCCGCTCCGAAACGCATACGCTCCGAACAGCATGAGCGCGCAGGCATGCCAACCGTACCCAAAGATCGCGGCACTGATGCACACGAGCCAATGTGCGATGCGAAACGCGAACATGTCGAGCCAAGGTCCCTCTCGGTGCGCGACCGTCTCCGCCTGCATCCAAAGTGGATCTGCAAAACTGAATTGCGCATGCTCGAAGACTTCCATGATGGCCGCGAGACCGCGTGCGCCGCTCCCGCCTGATGGTGTGGCTGACTGCGCCGATGCTGCGATCTGTTCAGTCGCCTCAGCCTGCACTGCTGCGACACTTTCACCGAACGCCTGCGGATAGACGCTGAACAGGTAACTCAATACAGCACTGCACAAGGCGAAGAAGATCATTATCCCTGCAAGGACGAAAAAGCAGATGAGCAGCGTTTTCGGTTTGCACGCAGACAGCGCGAGCACAAGGAAACCAAACACCGCATAGACGACGAGGATGTCTCCGTACCAGACGAGCGTCGCATGAAGCAGACCAATTCCAAACAAGACCATCAAACGCCTTGAACCAAACCCCCATCGACTCCGTCCTATCTGCCCCGCCCGACTCGCTTGCATAGCGATGCCGAATCCGAAGAGGAGCGAGAAGAGCGAGATGAACTTGAAGGAACAAAAAGCTTCGATCAGCGACCAGACCACCGCGTCAAGCGTCGTCGTCGTGAGCCCCGGTACTTCGCACGCGGGATCGATCGCCGCAGCAAAGGGCCAGAAAAAGAATCTCGCATTGACGAGCAGAATCCCTAGGAGCGCAATGCCTCGAGCGAAGTCGACGCCCGAAATGCGCTGCGACAGAGCGATCGGCGACAGCGCAGGCGCGGCGAGAGGACGGTCCATGCGAGCATGCTAACTTCGAAGATGCGGCAAAGCCTTGCATTCGATCATCGAGACATCATGCAACTTCACGGGCGCTGCGCGCGCACCCCGAAACAACTAGACCATGATCGCGCGAATCGGATCCGCGCCTTCAACGCCGACGAGTTTCTGATCGAGGCCCGCATAGAAATACGCGAGATGATTCGGATCAAGGCCGAGACACGCCAACGCTGTGGCGTGGAGGTGTTTCACATGAAACCTCTCACCAACGCCGATCGATCCAAGTTCGTCGGTCTCTCCAACACTCGTGCCACCCTTGATGCCGCCACCTGCCATCCACATCGTGAAGCCGTAGGAGTTGTGATCGCGACCGGTCCCCTGTGCATACTCAGCCGTCGGCTGACGACCGAACTCACCGCCCCAAATCACAATCGTCTCGTCAAGCAGTCCGCGTCGTTTGAGATCCTTGAGAAGCCCGGCGACGGGCTTGTCTGTTCGACCGGCATGAAAATCGTGGTTCGTCTTGAGGTCGCCGTGCGCATCCCACGACTCATCGTTGTGCCCACCGCCGCTGTAGATCTGCACGAATCGCACGCCTCGCTCCACGAGTCGTCGCGCGAGCAGACACTTCTCTCCGAACTCCTTCGTGCGCGGATCATCGCAGCCGTAGAGTTCCTTCGTCTCCTTACTCTCAAGCGACATATCCACAGCTTCTGGCGCCGTCGACTGCATGCGATAGGCCAACTCGTAACTCTCGATACGACTCTCTAACTCAGAGTTGCCGGAGCGCAGAAGCGCATGCCGCGAATTCCACATTTTCATGCGATCGAGCAACGACCGCTGCAGCGCGTCGCTGCGACCTGCAGGGTTCGCGAGATCGAGGATCGGAGGCCCCTCGCCTCGGAGGACCGTGCCTTGATACATCGCAGGCATGTATCCACTCGACCAATTCTTAGCGCCTGAGATCGGTCCGCCCGCGCTATCGAGCATCACGACGAAGCCAGGAAGATTCTGATTCACGGTCCCGAGGCCGTAGTTGACCCAGCTCCCGATCGCGGGACCGCCGAGCAACTTGCCCGAGTTCATCATCAACATCGCAGAGCCGTGAATCGGACTATCCGCATACATGCTCTTGATGAATGCAATGTCATCCACACAACCAGAGAGGTGCGGAAACAACTCTGAAACCCACGCACCCGATGCGCCATGCTGCCGAAACTTCCACTTCGGTCCCACGACGCGGCCCTCCGCCTTTTCGCCACCGCGTCCCTTCGTCTTCACGGCGATGGTCTGGCCGTCGTACTTGAACAGATCTGGCTTGTAATCAAAAGTATCGATGTGGCTCGGCCCGCCGTAGCAGAAGAAGAAAATCACGGACTTCGCTTTGCCGCGCAACATGGGTTGCTTGGGCGCGACTGGACCGGGAGGCGCCATCGGCGTCACACCATCGAACGCAAGCGTCTGTCGTTGCAAAAATCCATCGGCACCAAGCATGCTCGCGAGCGCGAGCGAAGTAAAGGACCCTCCGGACTGCCAGAGAAACTCGCGTCGCGTTCGACCGCAGAAGTGATTCTCTGGATGTGGCATTTGTTCTTGCATCGTGCGGCCTAATCGATGTACAGAAACTCATTGAGGTTAAGGAACACGAGACAGAGAGTTCCGAGAGCCTCCGCCTTGGAACGCGTCCCGTCCGCGACAAGTTCTTCGAGAAACGCGACGGCTTCATCGATTTCCGCCTCGCTCGGCGCTCGCCCGCTCGTCAGGAGGCGCGCGCGCTCGACTTGCGCGCGCAAGTCGTTAGGAAACTCTTGTTGAAGCCGCGACGCGAATCGCGCCGCCTCTTCATTGGTCAGTGCACCATTAAGCATGGACAACGCTTGCGTCGGCACAACTGTCTGGAACCGAACAGGACAGGATGCGTCGAGATCCGCGAGGTCGAACGCTGAGAGCAGTGGATGCTGCAGCGAGCGCTTGAGCATGATGTAAAGACTGCGGCGCGTCCAACTGTCCTCAGGCGTGAGCGGCCACACTTCGTCCGGCCGACTCGAAGTCCCGAGCACTTCAGCTGGCAGCGGCGGCCGAACCGAAGTTCCCCCGATTGCAGGATTCAGGGTTCCGTTCACGCTGAGCATCGCGTCGCGAAGTTCTTCCGCGCCGAGTCGACGCATTCGCATGCGCGTGAGGAGCTCGTTGGGCGCGTCCTTCGCGAGCGCATCCGGATGAGGCACGCTTGACATGCGATACGCAGCACTCGACATGATGAGGCGATGCAACGACTTCAAGCTTCCGCCCGACGCAAGCAGTTGCGTCGCGAGATAGTCAAGGAGCGGCGCGTTGGTGGGAGGTTCACCAAGCCGTCCAAAGTCGTTAGGCGTTGGGCAGATTCCCACGCCAAAGTGGTGTTGCCATACGCGATTCGCGATGGAGCGCCACGCGAGTGCGTTGTCATGCCTCGTGATCCACTGCGCGAGTGCAAGTCGACGCCCGCTTGACTCGCCGTTAGGAAGTTGTTGAGGCGCGCCAGGCGCCACTCGCTCTGCAATCAGAGGAACCCCTGGCACGACCTCATCGCCGAGATTGTGCGGACTCCCTCGGAGCATGACGCGCGTCGCGCGAGGCTCTTTCACCTCACGCACCGCAAGGACCGTCTCGCCCTCCCAGTCTGGCGGCCGCAATGCACTGAGCGCATCGCAGAGTTCACGAGCGCGCGCGGAGTCTTTCTCGCCAATCTGCGCGAGAAGCTCATCGCGCCCGTCAAGCCCACGCGCCATCGATGCAATCTCGCTGCGGTCGAGCACGCGATCGTAGAAACGAACCTCATCGAGGTCGCCACTGTACGCACCACCACCCGGTTGCATCGCACCAATCGCGACGCGCTTGGAAGCAGTCAACCGCTCCGTGTTCCCGCGACCTTGATCGACTGCAAACCCATCGACGAAGAGCTCGACTTCACCCGTCGATATCGAACGAGTCAGCGCGACATGGTGCCACTCGCCATCGTTGTATCCAGGACCGGAGCTTAAGAAAGTTTCTGGCGCGCCGACCCCTGCACTCACGAACCCATTTCCGACGAGTGAGATTCCAAAGTCGCGCACGATGCCAGGGATTTCACTATCAACGAGCCCTTCCCCGCGGAACCACCGTCGATCCGTGTCGTCACCGCCACCTAGATCTGTGGTGCGAAAGAAGAACGCGATCGTGAAGTCGTCGCTGACGGGTCGGTCAACTTCGACGCGATCGTCACCGCCATCAAATCGCAACGCGCTCCCTGCGAGCCCCGCGACTCCGAAGGTCGCATCGCGCACGGTCGCGGGATGAGGATCGGGCCGCCGCGCGTGATCGCGCGCATGGGTATCGCGTGCGTCATCGAACGGGTAATACGCCACCAGACCGGCTTGAGGTGCGTGCGAGAGAAACGATGTCGCGACATCGGCTGGCGCATCAACACGAACCGAGGGCATCAACTCTCGCAATGCGCCTAACACTCGGTTGTATTCCGCTCGAAACTTCTTGACCTCATCCTCGGAGGAAACGTGACCGAAGTCCCGTCGAACCATGCGAAACACGTTGTCCGCTTCGATCGAGTTGAAGGGAGAGTTCTTGTACGGCGCAACACCCGCAAACCACGCCGAGAACGCGTAGTACTCCGATTGCGAAATCGGGTCGCCCTTGTGGTCATGGCAACGAGCGCATCCGAGGCTGATGCTTAAGAACGCGCGCGCAGTCGTGTCGACAATCCCATCCATATCGTCAGCAAGCGCTTGCGCGAGATCTGGCACTTCGTCATCCCACACGCCGAGGCGATAGAAGCCGGTCGCTACAAGCGTGTTGAAATCGCGATGCTCAATCTCATCACCCGCAAGTTGCGCCTCGACGAACGCTGCGTATGGCATGTCGGCGTTCAGCGCATCGACGACGAAGTCCCGGTACTTCCACGCGCCGGCCTTTTCGCTATCGCGCTCAAATCCATTCGTCTCAGCAAACCGGACAATGTCGAGCCAGTGCCGGCCCCATTGCTCGCCGTAGTGCGGGCTGTTGAGTAATCGATCGATCACCCTCTCGTACGCGTCGGCGGAATCGTCCGCAAGAAAATCCGCGACCTCCTCGGGCGTGGGTGGAAGTCCGATGAGGTCGAAGCTCGCGCGACGAATCAGCGCGACTCGGTCCGCCTCGACGGCTGGGTGCAGCTTCGCGGCTTCGATGGGGGCGAGGACGAAGCGATCAATCTCGTTTCGACACCACGCCGCATCTTCGACAGCTGGCGGTGGCGCGGTCGACAGTGGTTGATACGCCCACCAACTTTCTCTTGACGCGATGGCCTTGCGTCGCACCACTTCTGCCTCTTTCGACGCGTCTTGAAACACCGACGCGCTCGCAGGCGACACGACGGCGGATGCAATCGCCATCACTGCGGCGAGGCGCGTCTTCCTTCGAATGGCATCACGAGGGAATCTCATATTGCAACTTGAACATACCGCACGAAACTCCTGAAGGTCCCCAACATCAGGGCGAATCCCGCGAGTGCAGCGCAATTCCTGCCCGTCGGAACTTCGACTTTTGAAGAGTGGCTGAATTCAGACGCGAATGCGCGAACTCGCCAAAGCCTGCGTCGATACGGAGCCTCGTCGGCTCGGACTCTTTCCGAGTCGCCGCGAGCCAACCCATGCGTGCGACGCAGTTCCAAATCCTCTCTGCATTGCTCGCCCTCGTGGCGCTCCTTCTTCCTGCGAGAACCTCGACCGCGCAAGTCGCGTGTTGGCAGGAAGAGAACGGCGGAAACGGCCACTGGTACTGCCTCATCTCCTTTCTCCCTCACCAAGGTTGGCAAGGCCCACTCAACTACTCCGAGGCAGTCGGCGCTCACCTTGTGACCTTCGGCAGCCGAGAGGAACGAGATTTCGTCTATTCGACGATCGTCACTTGTCCCTGGATTTGGTACTCAAGTTCAGGTCCATTCATCGGGGCGATTCAAGATCACACTGCGCCCGATTACGCCGAGCCAAACGGTGGTTGGAGGTGGGTCGACGGGACCCCCTGGACTTGGGATCCATGGGAAGACGGTCCGTCGCTTGACGGTACTTGCGAGACCGCTGATCGCTGCGTGCTCCGGTTCGCGAATCCGAACTGCGAGTTCGCGCCGTCAAGTTGGGTGTGCGACGCGCCAATACTCCCAGTCTGCCCTCGATGCGAAACCGATCTCTCGCCGTTGTACGCGATCATCGAGTTCGAAACGGATTGTGACGGAAACGGGCTCGTCGACTTCGGCGAACGCCTCGCTGATCCGACGCTCGACGCAAACAACGACAGCATTCTCGATCGATGCGCATGCACCGCGGATCTCGATCAAAATGGACTCATCGACTCGGGCGATCTCATCATCATGCTGAATGCGTGGGGATCCTCGGCCGCCCCAAACGAGGGCGATCTTGACGGCGACGGCCTCGTGACCGGAAGCGATGTCGTCATCCTGCTCGGCAAATGGGGCCCGTGTCAATCCTGCCTCGTGTGCTAAGGGCGATCGCAACACACAGCCCCAAGCTGCTTTCTAGAGGTGCATTTGGTTGCGCGGAGCATCTCCGTGCTACCCTTCTCGGATCATGATGCAAGCCTCGACCGCGCCCGCAAAGTTGCTCTGTTCAACCGTTGTCGTCATCGCGTCCTGCGCGCTCCTTCCAGGGTGCCTTCTCATTGGCGGATCCAAGACTGTGACGGAGGCGCCCGCTCCACACTCCGCAACGCTCGGCCAACAACTTGTCGACCTTGGCGCGGCTCGAGATATGGGAGTGCTCACCCAAGCAGAGTTTGAAATCGAGAAGGCGAAGTTACTTCAAGGATCTGGGAACGGCGTCAGTGCTTGCGCGATCACTGTCGAGGGTTGCAAACTTCCAGAGGCGCATTCCGCTGATGCTGCAAGCCATAGCGTGACCGCCGAAGTGACGATTACTCCATCAGACGAGAAGACCGGCGAACCAAAATGAGCTTCGGCATTCAAGATGACGGGAAGTACTTTGTCGCAAGAGATGGGACGACCTATGGTCCCTATCGTGGGGATGCGCTCCCTGCCATGTATGCCGCGAAGCAGGTGCTTTCTACGGACTTGATTTCAGAAGTAAGCGGGACCGAATGGATCACGGTGGCGCAAGCGATTGCGACAACGCAACCTTCCGGAAGCCAGGTCGCTCCGCCGCCATCAAGCGCGGAGCGTGAGAACTCCAATGGACTCGGGCTCGCGAGCTTCGTGATCGGGATCGTTTCGTTCAGTTTGACTTTCGTCGGTGGAGGTTGCGTCGGCATCTTTTTCGCACTCCTTGGGCTCGCGTTTGGAGTCTTTGGCCTCTTTCGCTCACCGCGCGGATTCGCGATCGCGGGGATCATTCTGAACGGCATCACGGTGCTCCTCCTTGCGCTCGCTGCGCTCGGTTTCGCGCTCTGTTGCATTGGAGCTGCCGCCGCATAGTTTCAAGAAGTCCGTCGAGGCCCGTACAACACTGCTGAAGAGATGGACCCAATCCAACCAAATCACACGCCCCCGACGCAGGCGCCCTCTGATTTCCACGCGCATGTCCAGTTCCAACAAGAGCGCTCCGTCGAAGCATCGGCGCGGCACCTTGCGGGCTGGTCCCTTGGACTTGGTATCAGCGGCCTCGCGACTTGCGGCGCGCTCTCCGGCGTAGGCGTGGGCTTCGGCATCGCCTCTCTTCTCAAGAAACGAACCGCGTTTGGTTGGACCGCGACGAGCGTCAGTGCGGCGTGCACGATTCTACCGATCACCGGCTGCCTCTGGTGGATGAGTTTCGTGTCGAGTCAGATGCAGCAAGCGATGCTGCGGTTTCAAGATCCTGCTGGGCAAGCGAGCCTCGATCTCGTGCAATGGCATGAGGCGCTCGCGGCAGCGAAACTCAACGGCGAGGCTCCACAGGCTTGGACGATCGATCTGATCACGCAGCGCAACCCAAACCTCGCGCTCCCATCTCTTGATCCTTGGGGGAACGCTTATCTCGTCGAGCCAGCGGGGCCCTATGAGTTTCGTTCCATCGGTCCGGACTATTCCCCCGGCACTGCGGACGATATGGTCATCGACGCGGAGGGCATCGTGCGCACGATCGATGCGGGCGATGCAACAACTCCGGAGTTCGCCCACTCGTACTCCTCATCGAGCAAACTGACGCCCGCAACCGAAGCGGAACTCTCGCGCCTCAACGAAAAAGAGACGCGCGAACGAATGAATCTTGTGATCGACGAACTCAAGGTGTCGCCACAGCAGGCACAGCTGCGCCACGAGCTCGGCTTCCTCGCGAAACATCGAGCGCAACTTGCGAGAACTTCTACAGTTCAGTCGCCTGAACCCGAGGCACACTCCCTCAACGGGACATCGCTCTATCCGCCACCACTCACGCCTGAACGCGAGGCGCAGTTACTCGCAAACCTCGACGCTGCTCGGAAGAACGCCGAGCAGAACCCAGACAGCGAGGATGCGCTCATCTGGGTTGGGCGCCGCTTGGCCTACCTCGGCCGTTACCGAGAGTCGATCGCGTGGTACACGAAAGCAATCAATCATCTCGGTTCGACGCCGAAGTTGCTCAGGCATCGCGGCCATCGCTACATCACCGTGCGCGAGTTTGACAAGGCCATCCGCGATCTCACCGACGCAAGGCAGTTAGCGCTCGACCTTGATGATGAGATCGAACCAGATGGCATTCCCACACCCGCTGGTCCGCGATCAACCCTCAAAGGCAACATCGCCTATCACCTCGCCCTCGCGCAATTCTGCAAGGGCGATCTTGATGCTGCGCGGACAGCGTGGCAAGAAGCGCTTGATCTCGCAACAAATGACGACTCACGAGTCGCGGCTTCGTACTGGCTTGCGATCACGGAGTTCGAGCGCGGCAATCCCGAGGCGGCTCAGGCGGTGCTCAAACCAATGACCCCTGCATTGGATGTCCAAGAGAATCAGTCTTATCTCAAGTTGACGCTACTGCTCAAGGGGGACTTGGTGACCATTGCAGAGGGTCAGGAGGTTTCGGCTCTCGGCGCCGCAGTTGATCAGGCAACCTTCGGCTTCGGCATTGCGATGCATGCGCGCCATGTACTCAAAGAAGAAACCACAGCACGCCATCTGCTTGAGAGCAATCTTGATTGTCCTGAGTGGGCCGCGTTTGGCATGATTGCGAGCGAGGTCGTGAGCGCGCGAATCCCTCAAGAGTGAGGACGCGCTTCTCACTAGATCAACTCAGGGCGACGCGGGAGGCAGCGACCCCGTGGTCATGCTGATGAGTTCGCGATCATGTTCGTGTGAGAGCAGCGCGAGCGAACTCATTGCGCCCATGAGGCAGAGCGCCATGTCCCACTGCGTGTCCCACACATCACCCTGCATGGCGAGGTACTGACTTGCATCTGCGCCGAACACGATGGCGGCGGCGAACTCAAGCAGCTCGAACGCCGCCGAGAAAGAGAGCGTGAACGCGAGTATCGTCACAACTCGCCAACCGCGCTTCGCGATCACTCCTTCGCGCAGAAAAATCTCACGCGCGAGCATCGCCGGAACGAAGCCTTGCAGAAAATGCCCGACGCGGTCGTAATCGTTGCGCGGTCTGCCAAAAAACTCCTGCGCCCACTCGCCAATGGGGACGAATTCATAGGTGTACTTCCCACCGATGACGAGAAACAACGCGTGCATTGCAAGCAATCCGAACAGGAGTGGGGTGCATGGTTTGTGTCGCCACCAAACGACCCAACCAATGATCGCGCCGATGACCCAGAAGCACTCGAGGATCCAGGTCAATCGATCCCGTGGATCAATCGCGCTCCAGATGAGCACGCAGCCAAGGAGTGCAACGACGAAGGACCGAACCGGGGGGCGATCAACCGCGCGCACTCAGAACCATTCCTTCTTCCCCTGCTGATAGGTGCGAATGAAGTCAGCGTCGGACTTCGTGAGATACATGATGCCTTCAACAAGTCCAATGATGTGCATTGCACTTGCCGCGAGACCGTATGTCAGAACTCCGCCAATGATGGAAACGAGCAGCATGATGATGCCAGCTGTCGTATAGCCCAAAACGAATTTGTGGATGCCGAGCGCTCCGAGCACAATGCCGAGTACGCCGGCGAGTACTCGTTTGCTCTCAACCGGAGGAGCGACGCCAAATGGAGGTGGATCGGAGACCGGAAACTGTGTCATGGGCGACCTCTCTGATTCTTCACAAGGTTCAGTACTTCACGATGGCGGAATCGTACTCTTGCGTCCGACCATCGCGCCACTCAACGCTCGAGTCGCGGCTTGCTCGAAGGCACGATCGGCGGAACGAAACGAAACTGGCGCGCGTCGAAAAGGCCACGGTCACTCAACTTCAACGCAGGAATGACGAGAAGCGCCATGAAGGAAAGCGTCATGAACGGCGCGCGAAGCGTCGAACCAAGCTCTCGCGCCATCTCCGAGAGCGCTAGATACACCTCGGCGACTTCTTCGACAGGGCGATCGCTCATGAGACCCGCAATCGGAAGCGGGAGGAGTTTCGCCTCCTCACCACGCACCACCGCAAGCCCGCCGCGTGCCGCGAAGACCGCGCGTACTGCGCGGGCGATGCAATCCCGCGTCGTTCCAACGGCGATGACTTGGTGAGAGTCATGCGCGACGCTTGTGGCAATCGCTCCCGATTTCAATTGGAACCCTCGCACGAATGCGAGCGCTGGCGGGGCGGGCTTGAATCGATTACAGACGCTGATCAAGAGCGTGTCACTTTCGATGTCTGGTTCAAGCACGCCCTCGCGGGGCGTCAGCGGCTGACGAAGCTCCCGCGTCACGAGCTCGCCGTCGATCGCCTCGATTACGCGCACTTCGGTCGCTGCCGCGTTCGACGGCGCGCGAAGGATGAAATCGCTCGGATCGAAAGTGGCCTCGCGAAACTGATTTGGCGTCGCAGTTGATCGATGTGCGACAAGTGATTTTCCCTCGCGCGCGACGACCGTGCCAGCGATCCATGTCTCACGAACCGCAAACGACTGAAGATCTTCAACGATAGCGAAGTCGGCGCGGTCCCCAACTCTCAACAAGCCGGTGCGCAATCGATAGTGCGCGACTGGATTGACACTCGATGCACGCAAGACATCGAACAGATCAAGTCCATGCGCGACGCAACGCGCAACGCTCCGGTTGATGTGTCCAAGCACGAGCGCGTCAGGATGCGCGTCGTCCGTCGAAAACATTGCCAAATCGGGAAACTCCGCGATGATCGGCCAAAGCGCCTCAAGATTTCGCGCAGCGCTTCCCTCACGGATCAAGATGTGCATGCCCAAACGCGCCTTCTCGCGCGCCTCGTCGAGCGTGAAACACTCGTGATCTGTGCTGATTCCTGCGGCGGCGTATCGAGCGGCGTCCGCTCCACGGAGACCTGGCGCATGACCATCGACCGGTTTCCCGACCGCCTGTGCAGCGGCGATCTTCGCGAGAACTGCGCGATCACCAGAGAGAACCCCTGGCCAATTCATCATCTCGGCGAGGTAACTCAATCGATCGTCCCGAAGCAGCCGCGCGACGACTCCCTCGTCAAGACTTGCGCCAGTCGTCTCAAAGGCAGTCGCAGGCACGCAACTTGGAACGCCAAACGCGATCGGCATACACGCTTGCGCTGCCTCGGAGAGCATGAACTCGATGCCTGCCTCGCCGAGCACATTCGCAATCTCGTGCGGATCACTCACTGTCGCGACAGTGCCATGCCGTACCGCCACCCGCGCAAACTCCGCCGGCGCAAGCATGCTGCTTTCCACATGGACATGCGCGTCCACGAATCCGCAGATCAGGTACCCCGAGTCGACGGGAGCTCCCGAGGGAAGTTCGACGATACAAGCGACACGATCACCCTCGACGCGAACGAGTGCTGGATAGATTCGTCGCGTATGCACATCGACGAGTTGATGGCGGAGCTCGATCACACTGCCGAGTGTACCTGTCAACCAACCGACTCCGTTCTCAATCGCCCAAGCAAGTTCGGTTGAAGTCACGACGCGAAGCGCCGCGGGTGGCTCACCGTGCGTTCACTTTTTCTCGTCACTCAGATCTGCAAACTTGCGCAGCGCAGCCACTGCTGGATCGATCTGCTTCTTCCCGCGAATCTCGATTGAGTCTTGCCCTTCGAAGGCGCCGAGCACTTCTTTCGCCCAAAGCACGCGCGCGTTCTTGTTGCTGATGGTTCGGGCCCATGCTCTCAGCTGGGTCACAAATGCATCGGCAGCCTTTCGATTCTTCGTACGCTCAGGGGACGCAATGTAGGCTTTGGCGCTCTCAACGCACTTGGCAACGAATCCGTCCTCACCCGCAGTCGCTCGCCAGAGCTTCGCAAGAAGCGGTGCATTGGTGCACTTCTGACGCGCGAGTTCCCCGAGGAGTGCGGCTGCATCGTCCTTCGCCGTTGGCGCCGGGAGCGCCATGACTCGCGCATGCGCGAGATCGGCCACCATGTTGCGATAGAGATCGCGCTGCTTCGGAATCTTCGCCGCATCAAGCGACTTGTTGAAATCATCGAGGAGACGAACGGCCATCGCTGGATCTGGCGCAGCTGCAATAGCAGCCTCCGCGACGACCATCGCGTATGGATTTCGCTTCAGACCTTGCGTGAGAAAACTACGACATTCAGCCGCTCGCTCGCTTGGGCTGAGTGCATCAAACGCGCGCCGCATGACAAGCGTGTCCACAAACGCGTCCACGCCTTCATTCACACCCCACGCGACTGACTGATGAAAGATCATCGGGCGTCGGCCCCCCACATCGTCATAGTTCCAACCGGCGTGGACCGTTGTGACCTCGTCGCCACCCGTCGCGTACTGCCCTCCCTGGCAAGAGAACTCGCCTGTTTTCTCCGCGAAATCCATTTTCACCATGGCGCAGTGCCCGGGCTGTCCCGCTGTCGAAGCAGGTACACCGAGAATGCGCTCCGTGCGAGCGCCGATGTTGCCCATCGTGCCGCACACGCCCCCGTCCTTCCACATCATTTGAATGCTTCCGTAGCTGAACGCGAACGGTGCAAGTCTGCGCGCGCTCTGCATGTCACCTTGCTGAGCGATGCCTCCGATGTACTCGCCATAGGTGCGCGCTTCGCCGGTATCGACGAACTTCTGCCAGATCTCTTCTCGTTCGCGGAGTGGTTGATCATCTGCCGCGAGCATGATGAGGACAGGCCACGGTGCGTTCAGCGGAAATCGTGGCCAATGTGCGCCAGCCTCTGAAGATGCCACGGGCGGGGACACATCATTGCGCACGAACCACGCCATCGACTCTGATGCGGTCGGCGCGCGATCACGCTCCTGCGGCATCCGACCCTTCGCACGGTACGCAGCATGAAATGCTTCGTGCGCCGCAGCGATGCGTTTTCGAAGGTCGCCGTCGCTGATTGCCTCGGTTGCATTCCATGCAACTGCGCGATCGCCGCAGTCGATTCGAAAGTCCTGGCCGTGCGCCTGCATGTACTCGTTGAACTCGCGCTGCAGTGACGCAGACTCGATGACATCAGCGGCGAAGAGACCGCGCTCCACCATGCGAGTAACCGTGGTTGGCTTGCCACGAGGCTTTGCGATACCCCGCTCGTCGTACTCAAGTGGCGGCAACTCGCGAACGCTGGTCTCAACCGAGATCGGAGCGTGATCCTCGAGGAAGTTGATGATGTGGTCGTCGCGATCGAGTGTTCGACCCGTGTCGTGGGTATTGACGGGCGTGCGTGGATCAGTCTGGATCGTCAGCGTAAGCGGCGCGCGTGCGGAGACATCGGGAAGCGCGACCACTTTCCCAACACTATCGGCGTCGTTCCAACCACCAGCCTTGACATCTCGCGGTGCGTACGAGTCTTGAATCGCGAAGGCGAGCGCGAGTTGTGGGAACTGCCTGCGCACAACCTCTTCCCCGAGATCAATCTCGAGCGAGCGCAATCCGAGCAAGACTGGCAGTGGGTTGCTTCGACAGCCGTACACCGAGTCACGGCGCACAGGATCCGCATCGATCCACGCGAGGAAGTCTGGTGGGAGTTCAATCCCACGCTCCACCGCTGTATCAAGGGCAGATTTTTTCGCCGCCGCCACATGCTCAGCCGCGCGCGTCGTCCACGACGCGCTGTGATCGGCGGTGGGCTGAACCCCTCCCAGGAGTGCGATCCAGGAAGCGGCAACGGCAGCAGCGAAATGGAACATCGCTTGAGCATACTGCTCGGCTTCGCCGCGCACGATAGCCATGCCAACCAATCGCGACGGAGGCCATTGCGATCGTGAAATCCGCGCCTCAGGTGCGTCGAGCCGGCCGCGCCTGTGGTTCTGTGCATTTGGCCCTCGACGCAACCGCGAGAGCCCGCGTGCGAGGAGCGCGAATGCACATGCAGGCCAAACTGCCTGAGATGAGTCTCGCACCCCTCTGCGGCTGTGCGGGAACCCCAGAACCTGTCCGCATTGATCGCGCCGCGTGTGCGAGGGGAACAACTCCAGTGCAATGAGCAACTTGGCCGGATGTTGCGTGCTCCGAAGGAGCAAGCGGCGGACGATCTACACGCGATGCGCTGTATCCGATCAGTACGCTGAAACGAGGCGACCACCCTGAGACGGTGAGTTGGGAGCAAAATCTCCGCCGCCATAGAACCGCACGCAGCCTCACGCCACGCCACAAAGGCGCGTGTCGATTCGTCGCCCCGCGGCAACGACATGAACTTCGCCACAGCGTCGAGCTTCACACTCGCGGTGGTGCGGTGGCGCGTAAGATCACCGCCCTCACGCTTCAGCGGCGCAGAGTGCCAACGATATCGATCGCGCCGAGCGCAAGTTCCCGCATGTTTGCGGGCATCGACTCATCGGCGTTGAGTTCGCCGAGCGCGCGGATCAGCGCATCACTCTTCTGCTGTGTGATGAACACTCCATAGCGCACAAGCGCCGCAGCGATTGCCGCAACATAAAGGCGCGCAGCAAGATTGCGTTCCGCCGACGAAACACTCGTGGTTCGCAGCAACTTGTAGGCGTTCTTGAGTTCCTCAAGGTGCGCGAGCGTCGTTGATGCATCAAGCATCGCGCAAAATGGGTCCGTCGCCTCTGCAACGATTTCTCGAGTGAGCCAGAGAGCACCACCCATGCCTCCGGCGCTCTCGAGTTCAAACGCCCAAGACAGGGTGTCCCCGAGACCTCGCGCGCTCCGATCGGGGGCTGCCTCGGTGCTGCTATGTCGCGCGTCGTGTTCGTGTGGTTCGGGTTGCGTCATGACAGTTCTCGATGCAAGAGCAATGGTCGCATCCGCGAGGTGATCGCTCCTGAAGTTCCACGAGCAGTTCGCGAATCTCCTCCGCAACATCTTGCGGGTCTTCCACGGTGTTCCGCAACTCCTCGATGAGCAACGCGGCGAATCGCCGCTTCGCGACGAGAAGTTTCGCGGCGCACGCGCCCCGAGCCAGTCCGAAGCGGGTGCCGAATTCTTCATAAGTCACGCGCGAACCGTCTAGTGCGAACGCGAGAACGCGCAAACGAAAGATCTCCCACGATGCCTCGTCGCCGAACGACAGGAGCTCGCCTTGGAGCCGTCCGGCAGCAGAACGAATCATCCCCGCGACGAAACGGCGCGTGAATGCGCGCTCTGGCGAGGTTTGATTGGAGTCGGAGGTATCGGCGGTCAGATCGATGAGACGCCCGAGTTGACGAAGTCCAGCCGGTGGCGCGCGCTTGATTGCACTCATGCGACGATGCACATCTTTGAGATAACTGGCCACCGCAGACACGAGGAGCGTACGAAACCGACCTCTTCCTTGATCCGCTCGCTCGAGCAAGCTCCGCCCGAGCAGCACATCACAGAAAAATCCTTGCGTCAGTTCAGTCGCTTCATCTGGCGTCCGGCCGCTCGCGCGGATATAGGCAAAGATAGCGGGCCACGCCTGTCGCGCGACCGCCTCAAGACTGCTCTGGGCGGTCAGCGAATTGCTTGCAGCATCGCGCACCAAATCCCAGTTGGTCCGCATGAGCGAAGGTTTGGCGGCTGGAAGGCGCACGGTCGTTCGACAGTACAAGTTCGGCGCCCGCAAGTCGAGAAAAAAGGAGCCGCCGTCGCCCCGATCGGGGTTGCGCACAAGCCCGTTTCTCGCCAGCCTGCGCAAGCGGGAGGCTGCTTTACTTCGTGCTGAGCCGCCCTGCCTGCATGACGCGGTGTTGAATCTCCAGAACCCGCAATCTGATCAATCACATTCGCCTCGGTCGCCCTCCCGCGTAGGCGCGTTTTTCAGGAGGCTGCGCACCCGGAAACCTGCGTCATCCCGCGTTGAACCACCCATCATCCATGACGGCGTACTGTGTTTGGGGCGTCCTGCTCCGGGCAATCAGATTCGCGTTCAACGGCGCCCTTCGCCGACTTCGCCGCCGCTTTTCACCCACAGTGTCGATCGCCAGACAGTACGAACTGAGCCTTACCAACGGACATCCCGAGACGCCTCCCGCATACACAGCCGAGCGCGATTCGCTCCGGAAACAGGATCACCACCCAAGGATGCGCAACCGAGCTCGATACATGTAACCATCAGCAGCAACATCACACCAAAAACACAAGCACCCCACGCGTGAGCGTGGGGTGCTTGAAAAAGTAGCAGTTGGAGCCTTCAAGGTCATTGCTGACCGAAGAACCGTAGTGAGACGGACGAGAGAAGTGTTGACGAATTCATGTGGTTGATTGCTCAAACCAACATGTCTAAGAATATTCCCT
>SXGU01390008.1_pt1 | contig 95344 bp, 91 predicted proteins | sample 3174531 | NCBI WGS metagenome assembly SXGU01 (sample SAMN11356863, study PRJNA531348) | freshwater metagenome | isolation source: freshwater sample F1-140 | place: China: Fuxian Lake, Yuxi | collected 2017-12-25
ATTCCGCCACTCGCGCGAGTAGACGAGCGAGGCTAGCAGCGCCTGTATTTTTGGTCCTGTCGGCAATTTCGACAGAGTTGTCCCCGGTAACCTCGGTCAATGGCTCTCTCAGGATTCGAGCGACGCCTCGAGAAATTTGTTGAAGGCGCATTCTCTAAGGCGTTCCGATCCGGACTCCAACCAATCGAGGTCGGACGACGCATCGCCCGCGAAATGAACTCGGGACGCACAATCGGGCTTCGTGGCCCCGTTGTCCCGAACCATTTCCTGGTCTTGCTGTCGCGAGAGGACACGGCGCGGTTCGAATCTTTCGCGAAAGCGTTAGCCCAAGAACTAAAAGTCGCCGCATGTGACCACGCATCCGACGAGCAATACCACTTTCTCGGCCCAGTCACCGTAGAACTAGCCGAGGACCTAAAGAAACGAAAAGGCAATTTCGAGGTCGTCGCCACAATCGAAGAATCGAAGCTGCCCCCAGCGGCCCAGTTTCGGTTGCCAGACGGGACGCGTGTTGCGGTCGGCGAACTAATCACGATCGGTCGGACGCCAGAGTGCGACATAACCCTCACGGACCAAAAGACCAGCCGCGTCCACGCCGAAGTCCGTTTCGTGCCAGGTGGTCATCTGCTCGTAGATCTCGCAAGCACGAACGGAACATTGGTCAACTCGACGCTTGTGAAAGAGCACTTGTTGGTTGACGGTGACACGATCACGATCGGCAATGCCAATCTGTATTACGAAGTAGACCGATGAACGATCAGACACTCGACATCTTGAAGGCCTGTCTGATCGCTCTTATTTACCTTTTCATCGGTCGCGTCGTTTGGGTCGTTTCGAAAGAGCTACGCGGCACCCCGCTCGCGGCGCCTATTCCGCAGACTTCGCCGAGTGGCCCGCAGGCAAGCAGCACCACAGAACAAAAGCGGCATCGGCGGTGGCGCATCACAGTCCGCGAACCTCGTGGCCTCTCCGACGAGCCCTTCTTGGTCTCCGGCGAACTCACCATCGGGCGCGGTGGCGGTTGCGCTATCTCACTTGCTGACGACACTTTCGCATCCGCACTGCATGCGCGTTTATTCCTGCGCGAAGACACGCTGTGGATAGAAGACCTTGGCTCGACTAACGGCACGACGGTGAACGGGGTCGCAATCTCTTCATCAACTCAGCTACGCAAGGGCGACATGATTGGTGTAGGCGGGACGGCCCTCGGGGTAGACCGATGAAACTCGTAGCGTCGTGGGCAACAGATGTTGGCCGTGTCCGCGACCACAACGAAGACTCGTTCCTCGTCGACGAACGGCTCGGAGTGTTCGCTGTTGCCGACGGCATGGGCGGGCACCTTGGCGGCGAAGTCGCGTCAAGCACAGCTGTCGAAGCCGTTCGCGTAGCGTTAGCAAGCGGAGCTGCAATCGGAGCAGCAATCGAATCGGCTAATGCAGCGATACGTGATCGCGCCCACGGCGACCCGGATATCGAAGGAATGGGTACGACCTTCACCGCGATCCTGCCATTAGACGACGCCAACATTTTGATCGGTCACGTCGGTGACTCGCGCGCATACTTATTGCGCGGAGAGTCAATTACGCGGATGACTCGCGACCACAGCCTGGTCGAGAATCTCGTGCAGGACGGCATCATTACTCGCGAACAAGCCGACGTACACCCCAAACGCAACATCATCACGAGGGCGCTCGGAACTAGCGAAGAGGTTGACGTCGATGTCTATACGGTGCGCGTCGTGCAGGGCGATCGCCTGCTGATTTGCTCCGACGGCCTCACCGACATGCTTCGCGAACCCGATGTAGCGCGAATTGTTTCAATGCACGCGGAAGGCACTGCTGCTACGGGTGCACTGATAGATGCAGCCAATCTCGCTGGCGGATCAGACAACATCACCGTGATCTTGTTAGACGTCACCGAAATCGACGAAGCTCCTGGCTTCATAGACCACGTCGCCATGCAGAGCGAGGCGCCGCCGGCTCAAGAACTAGTTGCACCTACTAACGACACCGCTATTCCGTCTCGACAATCACGTCGCTTCAGTTTTCGTCGTAGTGGCCATTCGATGTTTCGCGCGACTCTGATCGCTCTACCACTGATCGCGATTGTCGGACTCGGCTACATCGCAATCTGGTATCGCTCTAGCCACACGTATTTCGTGGCAGAGGTCGACGGTTACGTCGTGATCGAACGCGGTGTACACGGCGGAATTCTCTGGTTCGAACCAACAGTCGTCGAGACAACCGGAATCGCGTCAACTGATCTCACTGAATCCGGGCGTTTGCGCCTAGAAGGTGGCTACTGCTCTACCAAATCGATCAGCACCGCTCGGCGTTGTGTTGAAGAACTCTCATCCGAACTCATAGACGCCGCCACGCCGCAACCATGACAACGGCACTGCACTCGCCGTATCGGCAACTCGCGATCGGCCGAAGGCGAGCAGAAATCGTGCTTGGGCTACATGTCCTTGCAATCGTGGCGAGTGGCTATGTGGTGCTCGGCCTCGCCAAAGGTCCGACTCTCCCCCCCGACCTAGCGTTCATCGCTGGCGCAATCGCCGCCATGTATGTCGCGGTGCATGTTGCGATTCGGCGGTTCGCTCCAGCAGCAGACCCAACGCTGGTCCCGCTGATTGCGTTTCTAAATGGCCTCGGGTTCATCGCTATTACACGTATTGATCTCGCGCGCGACACGAACTTTGCGCGAATTCAAGCCACTTGGATATTGCTAGGCGTCGCTGTGTTTATCGGGGTGCTCGTCGTCGTTCGTGAGATTGCATTGCTCGAGCGATTCCGTTACACGTTCGGTCTTGCGGGCGTCGGCTTCTTGTTGTTGCCACTTGCGCCATCTCCCATTGGACGCACAATCAACGGTGCACGCATTTGGGCCGCACTCGGACCTGTGCGATTCCAGCCAGGCGAAGTAGCCAAAGTCTTGCTGGTGGTTTTTTTTGCTTCCTACCTCGTTGACAAACGCGAACTGCTCGCGCGTGGCACTAAGCGAATCGGTCGGTTGCATCTACCCGACCCCAAACACCTCGGTCCATTGTTCCTTGTCTGGGGCGTTTCGATTCTCGTGATGGTCGCCGAAAAAGATCTCGGCTCGTCTTTGTTGCTTTTCTCTTTGTTCACAACGATGCTTTACATGGCAACAAACCGAAGCCTCTATTTGCTAGGCGGTTTCGGAATGTTCGCGATTGGTGCAACGGTTGCATTCAACATGTTCACTCATGTGCAAACACGCGTCGATACCTGGATAGACCCTTGGGCAGACGCCCAAGGCAAGGGCTACCAAATAATCCAGTCCTGGTACGCGTTCGCCGCAGGTGGAATTGGTGGTACTGGACTCGGGCTTGGTTCGCCAGACAAAGTTCCATACGCCGAAACCGACTTCATCTTTAGTTCTATCGGCGAAGAACTCGGGCTACTCGGATCCCTCGCAGTGATCGCTACCTTGCTCCTGATCGTCGGTAGTGGATTTCGAATCGCCGTTGATTCGCAACGTTCCTTCAACCAACTTTTTTCCGCAGGCCTCACGACGATCATCGGGGTCCAGTCATTCATAATCATCGGCGGAGTGCTTCGCGTAATTCCTCTCACCGGAATCACACTGCCGTTCGTCTCGTACGGCGGATCGTCTCTCATTTCTAACTTCGCCATTATCGCTCTATTGGTTCGTGCATCCGACGAAGCCGCGCATCGCAGAGTGGCTTCATGAGTTCCTCGATCCGACGCGTCGGCATCGGCATCGTCGTGCTTCTTGGTTTGCTCGCAACTCAACTCGGATACATCCAACTCGTTCGTTCGGATGATCTCAATGCCGACCCAGCAAACATCCGCCTTGTGTTGCGCGACTTTGCAAGGTCCAGAGGCCCGATCGTCACGAGCGATGGCACTGTCATAGCAAAAAGCAAACGATCTAATGACGATTACGGCTACCAACGCATCTATCCCGACGGCCCGCTATACGCGCACATCACTGGATATCAATCTCTTCGCTACGGACTAGCCGGCATTGAGCGAGAGTACGACGACACGCTCCTCGGCAAGCGCTTCGAGATTGGCTTCAACGACATCGACGCAATTCTTTCTGACGAGCAATCTGAAGGCACCGTCGTGCTAACGGTTGACTCAGGAGCACAACAAGCTGCGGCCGATGCGCTTGCTGGCAACCGCGGATCGGTTGTCGTGCTCGATGTAAAGACCGGTGGGATCGTCGCGATGTATTCGAACCCGACCTACGACCCAAACCTCATAGCTACTCACGACCCAGCGGCTTCCGAAGCGTTCTACAACTCTTATCGTGACGACGCAGCGAATCCAATGCGTTCCCGCGCGTACCGTGAACGGTTCCCTGCTGGCTCGACCTTCAAAGTCATCACAACGGCGATCGCCCTCGGTCTCGGTGTCGCTACCCCCGCCACCACGTACCCGAATCTCCTAGAACTCGAGTTACCGCTCACCGACCACAAGATTTCAAACTTCAATGATGCCAAATGTGGTGGAACGCTCGCTGTCAGTTTCAGAGATTCGTGCAACACAACGTTTGCGCAAATTGGTCTCGATCTACGCGAGGCATTTGCGAGAGGCGTAGAGGATTTCGGGATCAACGCTTCGCCACCGACCATCGACCTGCCTGAACCGATGGTTCAGAGTCTTGGTCCTATCCGAGGTAGCTACAAGACCGATGCGCCGTCTTTCGCCCAGGCTGCAATCGGCCAAGGACCTGTCTCGGTCACCCCGCTGCAGATGGCTCTCGTAGCTCTCGGTGTAGCAAATGGTGGCAGGATCTGGGTTCCGCATCTCGGCCATGAACTACAAGACAACAACGGCAACGTCGTCGAACGAATCGCGCCAAAGCTCTATAAGACTGCGATGTCAGGCGCTGCGGCTTCTGCTCTGCGCACGATGATGACCGAAGTAGTGCGAAGTGGCACAGGCACAAGGGCCGCTATCCCGGGCGTGCAAGTGGCAGGCAAGACCGGTACAGCGCAACAGCCAGGCGGTGCTCCGCACGCGTGGTTCATCGGGTTTGCTCCGTCAGAAACTCCCCGGTACGCGATAGCCGTCCTCGTCGAGCGTGGTGGCGATCTAGGCGACGACGGCACCGGCGGCAAAGTCGCTGCACCAATCGCAGCATCTGTATTTACCGAACTTTTTTCACGATCACGTCCGTAACTATGCGGTGGCGCAGCGGTCAATTCGAGTCACTGTAACGCAGGTCGAACTCCTCTGGCAGATAGGGTCAGCATCGAATGTCGCTAATTGGTCGAGTCTTTTCAAATCGTTACGAGGTACTGCGCCCTATCGCCCAAGGCGGTACTGCAGAGGTATTCCTGGCGCACGATCGCTTGCTCGATCGTCAGGTTGCTCTGAAGGCGCTGTTTCCAGAGTTTGCGCGGGACCCAACTTTTGTCGAGCGGTTCCGGCGGGAGGCGCAATCGGCTGCGAGCCTCTCGCATCAGAACATCGTCGCGATCCACGACTGGGGCCAGGAGGCTGGCACCTATTTCATCGTCATGGAGATGGTGCAGGGTCGCTCGCTTCGAGATTTGATTCGCTCTGAGGCTCCCATCGAGCCGCAATATGCCGCTGACATCTGCGCTGAGATCGCGGCGGCGCTCGCATTCGCGCACCGCAATGGTCTCGTTCATCGAGACGTGAAGCCAGGCAATGTCCTGCTTACGCCTGACGGTGGTGTCAAGGTCGCCGATTTCGGGATAGCTAGGGCAAGCACATCTGAGGCACTCACCCAAACAGGTTCTGTTATGGGAACCGCTACATATTTTTCGCCTGAGCAGGCCCAAGGCCACCCGGTCGATGGTCGTAGCGACGTCTACTCACTCGGCGTCGTCCTATATGAGATGGTCACCGGGGTTGCCCCATTTACCGGAGATACTCCAGTGGCCGTGGCCTACAAGCAGGTACAAGAAGCCCCTGTTTTGCCTACGCGTCGCAATCCTAACGTGCCGGCAGATCTCGAGCAGATCATCTTGACTGCGATGCAAAAAGATGTCCGCAACAGGTATCAAACTGCCGAGGACTTGCGTGCCGATCTTGTGCGATTCCGACGTGGTCGTCCACTAGCTGGCGTTCCGGTTACGGCAATGATCGCCGAAACTCCTGCACCGCCAGTGGCCCCTCGGGTATCAGACACCACGGCCACGGTGATGAACCCGCGTGTAGCAGAAATCGCTGTCGCTCGGTCAAGCTCTTCTAGGTCGATAGCTGCTGGCGTAACTCTCCTAGTACTGGCCGTGATCGTCGGATTGGTGCTGTGGATCGCGTCTCAGAACAGTGAGGACGGTCGAGATGTTGAAGTCCTTGAGGTCATTGGACTGCAAGTAGATGTTGCGAAAGAACGACTACAAAACCAGGGTTTTGTAGTCGATGCCACGCCGGTAACAGACAGCGACGCGCCCAATGGTGAGGTCGTGTCACAAGACCCAGAGGCTGGCGACACTGCCACCAAGGGAACCACCATCAATCTCGAATACTCAGCGACAGCCACGGCCGAAATCCCGAATGTTGAAGGCCTCGATGTCGCCGCTGCCGAGCGCGAACTAGCCGACAATGGCTTCACCAACCTCGGCCTCCAAGAACTCGTGCCACATGATCTCATCGAGGCTGGCTTGGTAGTCGGCACAGACCCGCCAGCGGGCGAGAACCAGGACACTGGTATCGAGATAATTCTTCTTATCTCCGCTGGCCCGGAGACCGTCGATGTCCCGAACGTTTTGAATCTCGATGTCTCCGCAGCCACTAAGGCGCTAACAGATGCTGGTTTTGTTGTCACAACAGAAAAAGAGCCAAGCGCCGATGTTCCCGAAGGCAATGTTGTTCGCACAAACCCCTCTCCCAACACGCCAGCAGCATCAGGAAGTGCAGTCAAGATATTTGTATCAAGCGGACCCGAAGAAATTCCTGTCCCGAATGTCATCGGCCGCACAGAAGCCTCTGCAATTGCTCGCCTCGATGAAGATGGCTTCGAGGTGTCTGTCATCGTGCAAAGTTCCACTCCAGCAAACAACGGCAGGGTGATTGCTCAGAGTCCTGGTTCTGGGACCCCGGCCCTCATCGGTTCGACAGTCGAAATCACGGTCGGACTTTCTGAACCTGCAACTACAACTAGTACTACAACGACCGCGCCATAACACGACCAGTCGCGTGCTAGCGCGTTAGGTCCAAGAAGTTGCCAAGCAGGTCGTGGCCTGACTTCGTGAGTATCGATTCGGGGTGGAACTGGACTCCCTGTATTGGATGTTCGCGATGTCTTAGCCCCATGATCAGCCCGTCTTCACTCTCTGCTGTGATCTCTAGGACGTCGTCGGGAAAGGTCTCGCGGTCAACAATGAGAGAGTGATATCGGGTTGCGGTGAACGGGTTCGTGATTCCAGCGAAGACGCCTTCGTTGGTGTGGGTTATTTCAGAGGTCTTGCCGTGCATGACACTCGGAGCCCTCACTACTTGGCCTCCATAAATCTGGCCGATGCACTGATGCCCGAGGCAAACTCCAAGAACCGGGATGCCGGCTTCGCCGAATGTCGTGATAGCGGCTATCGATTCGCCTGCATCGTCTGGCCGTCCTGGTCCGGGCGACACGAGGACTCCGTCGGGCGCTAGCGCAACCATTTCTTCGATACGCAAAGCATCATGACGATGCACGATTGGGTCTGCGCCTAGTTCACCCAAGTACTGCACGAGGTTGTAGACGAAGCTGTCGTAGTTGTCGATAACAAGTATTCGGGGACCGTTGAGCACAATGGGACGCTACCTGTAGTCTTTCGATTCCATGGCTCAGAAAAACGCTAACCGCAAGACCGCCAGCGGTCGTTACACCGCCCCGACGCCTAAGTCGACCAAACGCTCGGCTCACTGGGTTCCCTACGTGTTGAGTGCGTTGTTGCTCAGTGGCCTGATGGTGCTAGTTGGCAACTACCTGAACATGTTGCCTGGCGACGCACAGAACCGGTATCTATTGCTTGGTCTTGGACTAGTGACCGGTGGCTTCACGATGGCATCGACTTACCGGTAGGTACAATAAGCAATAGTTACACGCGTGGAATTCCCCACAGGTAGTTCCACAGGTTGTGGAAAACATGTGCGCTTGTGAAAATGTTGACTATGTGACCGGTGTGATTAGCTCCATGCGTTCTGCGCAATGACGAGTGGGCATCGGCACCTCCCCATCTGGGGCGGCATAAATGACCACCTCTAAACCACAAACCACACACCGGTATCGATAATCCACATCAGCTAACACCTGTGGCTCAAGTTCGGCAGCAGACGGAATCGATCCAGCGAAGTTCCGCACAAGCGCCGCGCCAATCAGGTACAGCACGACGATCACGCCGATACCGATAACGGCACGAATTAGGTCACCGATCATGGCTTAGCTGCCACTCTTAGCTGCGTGGCACTAAAGGCGCTCGATAATCATGGCGTTGGCCATACCGCCGCCTTCACACATGGTCTGCAGGCCGTAACGACCACCAGTGCGCTCAAGTTCATTCAGAAGAGTCGCAGTAAGACGAGCGCCGGAACACCCGAGTGGATGCCCAAGGGCAATTGCGCCACCGTTCGGGTTGACCTTCGCCATGTCGGGATTGTGCTCCTTGGCCCATGCAAGCACGACCGGTGCAAATGCCTCGTTGATCTCGATGATGTCCATCTGTTCCATCGTCATCTTGGAACGCTCGAAAACCTTGGTGGTAGCCGGGATCGGAGCTGTGAGCATCAGGACGGGGTCGGCGCCAGCAAGCGAGAACGAGACAAAACGGGCGCGTGGCGTATATCCGAGTTCAGCCGCCTTCTCCTCGCTCATGATCAACACGGCAGCTGCACCATCTGTTATCTGGCTGCTGTTGGCCGCAGTGATTACCCCGCCGTCGGGCTTGAACGCAGGCTTGAGTTGGCCGAGCTTTTCGACAGATGAGTCGGGCCGAATGCCTTCGTCTGTCGAAAACAGAATATCGCCATCTTCGGTCTGGACTCGGACGGGCACGATCTCGCGATCGAAACGACCTTCGATAGTTGCCTGATGTGCACGGCGATGAGACTCGACAGCAAATGTGTCGTTGTCCTCACGGGAAATGTTCCACTGCTCTGAGATCATCTCGGCTGAGATTCCCTGTGGGACCATGTTGGGGTAAAGCGCTGTCATCTGTGGGCTGAATGGCAACCCGAATTCCTTGTGGTTCATCATTGATGCGCCCATCGGCACGCGACTCATGCTCTCGACACCCGCCGCAATAACAATGTCGTAAGCGCCGGCCATCACGCCCTGTGCTGCAAAGTGTGCCGACTGCTGCGATGAACCACATTGCCTGTCGACTGTCGTGGCGGTAGTGGTAACGGGGAAGCCAGCGGCGAGAAGCGCGTTGCGCCCGATGTTGACACCTTGTTCGCCTACCTGCATTACACAGCCCATGATCACGTCTTCGACAAGGGCGGGATCGAGATCGTTGCGCTGTTGCAAAGCTGCGAGTACATGCGCAGCTAGGTCCACGGCATGGACATCTTTGAGTTTGCCGTTGCGGCGTCCGAGTGGTGTGCGCACAGCATCGACGATTACGGCATTAGGCATGTTCAATTACCTCCGGACAAATGTTTAGGTGCGCAGAGACTAGACGGCAACCTCTGATTATCTCCCGGCCGGAGTTGCCACACATTCATATGGCACACTCTGCGTACGATGCGCTCAATCCTGATTCTCAGACACGGCGAAACCACATGGAACGTCGAGGGTCGCTGGCAAGGCTGGCTCGACATAGAACTAGCCGAGGCTGGCATCATCCAAGCCAAGGCCCGCGCCGCACAGCTGGCCGACAGTGGCGTGCAGTTCGCTGCGATCATTTCCTCTGATCTCTCGCGTGCCGCACAGACTGCCGAGTTCGTGTCACAAAGCATGGGGGTTCCTGTGACTCACCACCCCGGCCTTCGTGAACGCCATGGTGGAGAGTTTGAAGGACTCGACGCGGTCGCGATAGATGCAGCATGGCCGGGGTTTCGGGAAAGATGGCGCAACGGCCTCGAAGATGCTCCCCCTGGTGGCGAAAGCGACGCGACAGTTGCCGAGCGCATCCGCGATGTTCTAAATGGCCTCGATGACATCGCCGATGGCGCTGTGCTACTCGTAACCCACGGCGGCGTCGCCCGAGTCTTTGGTGACCTCGCCGGCGAAAAGACCAGGACTGTCGTTCCAAATGTTGGTGGACGATGGTTTGTGTGGGACGGCGAGGCGCTTAGAGCCGGTGCGCACCTAGAGCCACTACCGGACACAAATCACACAGTCCCTTCGATCGAATAGTCCTGTTTGCGGTCGGTCGCGCTATGTCCTAGCGACATGTAAAAATGTTTGGATGGCTACGTTCCGCCAGAAATTTGCCCTCGCGATCGCATGCACCTTGGCCGTCTTATCCATCGGCACAACTAGTGACGCATCACGACAGCCAGCGCCGACTCCGTACATAGTTAATGGTGATGTCTCTGAGAGTGGTGCGTATCCATTCTTCGCACAGATGTTCATCACGATTAACGGGCATCGCTGGTTCAACTGTGGTGGGAGCGTGGTCGCTCCGAAAGTAGTGCTCACCGCAGCGCACTGTGTCTATCAGTTACGGCCAACTGCCAATGTGAGCATTGTAGTTGGGTCTAATGGTCTTGACGTCGGCCGTCGGATACGCGTCGTGAGTTGGGCCAAACACAGCCGCTACGACCCCAACACCATCCGATATGACATCGCCTTGTTGCGCCTCGCAGAGCCGGCCAATGTCGCGCCCATCAAGATCGTCGGCCCTAGCAGCGACTACAGGTGGGTGACCGAAGGAACCCCTCTCAAAGTGATCGGCATGGGCTGCACCGAACCCGAATACGACATCTGTATGTCCGACTCTGGCGAGCCATCGCCCGAGTTACGCGAAGCCACTGTGGCAAAAAGAAGCGATGTCGACTGCTACTTCGAACTATTGGACTGGGTCGATGGCGATCAAAAGACAACGCTGTGCGCTGGCAATTCATCTGTCCCTGCCGAAAGTCACACGTCGCCAAATGCTTGCTATGGCGACAGTGGCGGACCACTCATGGTCGATGGCCCAGCGGGTGCGCCCCTGCTCGTTGGCACTGTGTCGTGGGGAGCAGAAGACTGCGGCGACTATCCGGTCGCCTACGCGCGCCTAGCAAGCATGAGAGCTTGGCTTGTCAGCGAGGGCGTTCCTGTCGACCGGAAACCATTTCGCGAGGGCCCGGCCGCGACTATCGGTGATGTGGCATTCCCGCTCGCTGGCGAATTTAACGGCGATGGGATATCCGACATCTTTTGGTTCGGGGCCGGCGACGCTACCGACAGGATCAGCCTCGGTAGCGCTGATGGCTCGTTCCGTAGCGGTCCGCCTGCCAACATCGGAGCAGCGACTCCACCCGTGATCGGTGACTTCAATGGCGACGGACGCGACGACCTCTTGTTCTATGGGCCTGGGCCTGCCACTGACTCGTTGATCCTGTCTGCCTTCGGCGGATATATAGCGGGCCCACCTCTAACGATCAATGTCGAAGGTAATCCGATTGCTGGCGATTTCAACGGCGACGGGCGTTCCGATGTTGTCTATTTCGCAGCCGGTTCAGCTTCGGCGGTCTTGCGCCTCGGCACCAAAGCCGGTGGCTTCAAGGGCGGACCTGCTGTTGCCATCAACCCCGATTATGACGGTGGCCTGCCCGGTGATTTCAATGGAGATGGCATCGACGACATTCTTTGGTACGACCCGGCGCTCGGCATCGACACAATGGCGTACGGACGCACCGACGCGACATTTGTTCCAGGTCCTAGCTTCGAATTCAACGCTGATGGTTACCCACTCGTTGCCGACTTCACTGGAGAGGGCCGCGATGACATCTTGTTCTACTCAGAAGACGGTGAGGATCTGCTGTTCGAATCTCGTTATAACAAACGCTTCACTAGAGGCCCAGAGATAGTTGTCACGGAGCCTTATTGGCCCTTCGCTGGAGATTTCAACGGCGATAACGTCGGTGACGTGTTCTGGTACGGACCTTCCTCGCTCGCAGACAAACTCTGGCTAGGTAACCGTGTTACCGGGTAGTCCCACTCCTCTATTCGGAGTTCCTGAACGCCACTTTGTGCTTGACGCTCCGCTCGTAGGTCCGTGGCCAGAAGGCATGTCGTTAGCGATGTTCGGCTTGGGCTGTTTTTGGGGTGCCGAACGCAAGTTCTACGAACTAGGCGACGGAATCTTCAGTACCGCTGTTGGTTACGCGGCTGGCTCGACACCGAACCCGACATATGAAGAGGTCTGTACATCGCGCACGGGTCACAACGAAGTTGTTCTCGTCGTTTTTGACTCGGCCCTGATTTCATACGACTTACTCCTCAAGACTTTTTGGGAGTCACACAACCCGACCCAAGGGAACCGCCAAGGTAACGACATCGGAACCCAATACCGCAGTGGCATCTACACGTTCTCCGAGGCGCAACAAGTCGCGGCTACTGCCTCAATGAAGATTTACGCAGATGTGCTCGCCGAGGCTGGGTTCGGAGCTATTACTACAGAGACCCTTGCTGCTCCCGTGTTCTATTACGCGGAGGACTACCACCAGCAGTATCTAGCCAAGAACCCAAATGGCTACTGCGGCCTAGGCGGCACAGGCGCGCGCTGTCCAATCTGATCTGTAGTACTACCTAGGCCGTAGTGGGCCCTGACTGCATTGCTTCACTGTCCGCGGTATCTCGGCTAAATATCAGGTCTCCTGTCGCCGTTCATTGACTTGGCAGTGCCTATGCCATTGTATTGATACTTGTTCAGCAGTTCGTGGGGAAATCGAACGCTTTTAAGTGTTTCTAGGAGACTCCGCGATGGTCAGGTTGTTTCGTATAAGTGTTGTTTTGGTAGTCGCGTTACTGAGCGCCCCACTACCGATGGCTATGGCTACTGGGGTCTGATAACCGGGACTCACAATCACCTCCGATACAAACCCTTCGATGCTTGACCGGAGCGTCACATTTCGGGTACAGGTTGACGACGCTCTCGACTGGCTGGGGCAGTCGTGGGGCGCACCAACTGGTTTCGTCAAATTCACCGGTGAAGGTCGCTTGCTAGCGACATAATCCGTACCCTTAAGCGGCGAGGTCGTCTTTATTGCTACCGCCGCCAACTCGCCAAACATAATCGGTCGAGTCGGGACCCACACGATCACCGCCGAATACCTTGGCGACGAGACCTACAACAACAAGTCACGCTCGCTAACGCAAACGGTTGTACCAAAATTGACACCGGCTGTGACGCTAACTTCAGCGCGAGCCCCACCTATGTAGGCCAGTCAATTACTTTCGACGCCTACGTGGCAGGACCAGCAAGCGTGCCCGCGCCAACCGGAAGTGTCGTCTTCAGGAGGGGAGATATGTTTCTTGCAAGGAAGAGCGTATCGACAAATCACCTCGCGAGATTTACTGCAACGGCCACTGACTTCGCGATCGTTGTCGAATTACCGGGTTCTCACACGATCACGGCAACATACGAAGGCAACGCCACCTACGCTGAATCCACAGCTTCAATTATTCAAGAAGTTGTCCCGAAACTAATTCCAGCAGTAACAGTCATATCAACGAAGAACCCGATCTACTGGGGCGAATCGGTTTCATTCAGGGCCACTATCGCTGGTCCAACTAACGAACCAATCCCGACAGGCACCGTCGATTTCTACGACGGAACCACAAAACTCGGCGCGAAACCCGTTGTCAACGGGTCATCGACTCTCGTGATAGGCATCTACGGTCTAAGCACCACGAATCATGCGATTTCTGTTCGTTACCTTGGCGACACCATTTACACGTGGGGTCAGAGTTCAAGGCTCTTTCAAGACGTAATACTCAAACCAACGCCAACAATTTCGCTGACCTCGAACAAGAACCCGTCGTTTACAGATAGCGCCGTCACGTTCACCGCAACCGTCGCTGGCCCCAACGGGTCTGTCGCCCCGACAGGCAGCGTCGAGTTCTACGACGGAACCACAAAACTCGGCACAAGAACACTTCTCAACGGAACCGCCGCTTACAAGACCACCAGCACACAACTAGCCACACTCGGAACCCACAACATCACAATCAAATACCTAGGCGACGCCGACTACGGCACCAAAACCTCGACCACACTTAGCCAAGTAGTGGTCGCCAAGCCAGTACCGACCATTCTGCTTATCTCTAGTCAGAATCCCTCAGTCGTTACTGGCAGGGTTACGTTCACTGCCATCGTGTCTAGACCACTTTTCGGAGCGACTCCGATCGGCAACGTTGCGTTCTACAACGGAACGACACTTTTCGCTACCAACGGCCTTATTACTGACAGGGCCTTCTACACGACGCCTTCCACGCTATTTGGTGTCGGCGGGACGTACTCCATTACAGCGCGCTATGTAGGTGGTGCGAACTTCGGCCCCATCACATCAACCGCTTTGGTCCAAATCGTGACCACGAATTCGATTACTCCTGACAGTCCGCCTGCGCCTACAACTAGTGCATCCGTCGTGCCCGGCGAACTCGAAGTCTCATGGTTCGATTTCCATGACATCAACAATCCATACATCCTTTATGGTGTTGAGTGTGTGTCGAGTACAGGCGGCGTACCCGTCTCGGCTTCTGTGCCCCGTTACGAGTCTTCCGCCCAAGTCGTAGGTGCGTCCTTCGGCGAGGAATACACATGCACGCTCACAGTCTCAACCCTAGATGGGACAAGTGGCCCGTCCGAGCCATCCAACGCCGTCATCGTCGGCACCCCTACCCCTCCAGAAGTGCCTGTAACCCCAGTCGCGGCGTCTCGAAGCGCTGGCACGATCACAGTCACTTGGGTCGCTCCGTGGGATGGCGGAAGCCCAATTACACAGTCCCACGTCATCTGCACATCACCTACCGGTGACACCACTGTCTATGGCAATGCATACGGCGAAATTGAGATGGCGATCACCTTCACTGGCGCGACTTCCGGAAAGTCCTACACGTGCACCGTCAACGCCACGAACCAGTTCGGAACCAGCCCAATGTCAACCCCGTCCAACCCGGTCACCGAAATCTAGGAGCACAACGCCGCAGTGCACGAGCTAAATTCATTCGATCACTAGACATGCCAAACCGTCATGAGGCACGCTCGACCTACAGACCTTGACCGAATCGAGACTCTCTTAGTTGAGTTGCGGTCGATGCCACAACTGACTGAGCGCAAACGTGGCATTTTCTACCGCGGGTCGCGTGCATTCATTCATTTCCACGAAGATCCAGCCGGCATGTTCGCCGATGCGCGGCTCACAGAAAATTTCGATCGCTTCGATATAACGACGACAGCCAAACAAAAGGCTTTTGTAAAAGCGCTACGCGATCATCTGTGAAAAGTGGAGACGATGGGACTCGAACCCACGACCCCCGCCTTGCAAAGGCGGTGCTCTAGCCAACTGAGCTACGTCCCCGAGAAGTTTGTGATCTTAGGTCAGATGCACTTGTGACCTAAGAAGCAAGTGCCCCCTCAAACTTCGCAGCACAGACGCCCTGAGCGGCAAGCTCTCCCAAAAATTCAATTGGTTCAACTATTGCAGCGAGGGAGTGTACGCCGGGACCCGATAGCGGCGATGCTCCAAGACCGCCAAGGCGCGCCGCTGTGGCTCCAAGAACTACGCCGGTAGCCAAAGCTGTCCGATCGACTGCCCCGTAGACAACAGATGACACTGCGCCTGCAGTTCGACCGAAGACCTCGACCCTGATCGCTCCCCAACCATCGTCGGGGTCACGTTTCTTGAGGGCTGTTGGACTGAGCCTCTTTCGCGCTGATTCTGCGAGCAACCACGTGAATCTCTCTAGCCCCGGGAACACCTCTGCTAGTTGGGGACCCATCGCAGTAACGACCTGACAATCTCGCGCGCCTATTGGTTCAGGGAACCAAACAAGTTCAGATATCCGCGACCTTTGACTCCACTTGCCATCACGGAGCATTTGCGGGAGTGGGCGCAACTCCAGTCGAACCGATCGTTCACTCATCTCTCCGGAGATCCCGCAACGAGCCACGCGTATTTCGATTGGTTCGTCGAACAGAGTTGCTGCATGACTCGCCAGCACACACGAAAGGCCAGGAGAGAACCCGCATCCAATCGCAATCGTCACTCCAGCCTCGCGGGCGCGCGTATTGAGCCACCCATAACCCTCTGCTGATTCGGATGTGTCGGCTGCTGACGCAAGTGGTACGCCAGCTCGCACAGCAGCGCTGGCTACTAGTAAGTCAGGTTCGCTCGGCAACGCTGACGCGATCACATCAACGCCCTTGGGAACGTCGGAGCCTGGCTCCCACGAAATTCTCTCGGCTGTAGAGCCGAGCACCGCTAACGCTTCTCGAGACCTCTCACTAGGTCGAGTTGCGATCAAAAGCTTTTCGACCCCAGGGGTCTCTAGAAGTTGTCTAGCGCAGCGCATACCGACCTCGCCTAGGCCGGCCAACAGAACAGTTGTCATCTGGCGTAGCGGTCTTCGTTCACCGAAAGTTCGGCCCATCGAGTTGTCGCCAACCGCCCGCAGTCGGAGGCACGCCACCCTTGCCCCGCAGTTTCGATACTGCTCCGACTAGGGCGGCGATACCGAGCACGAACAGCACACGCTTAAAAAGTTTCACGCCGCCAGAATAGGTCGAAGCCAGGTCAGGTGCATTCTGGAGTGATTTCTTCGGGACCTTTTGGTGGGGCTAGCAAGAATCGAACTTGCGACCTCATCCTTCTCAGGGCTGCGCTCTAACCGCCTGAGCTATAGCCCCAGAAGAAGCGAGGAGACTACCGCATGGGTTGCGATTTGGTCTTTCTGCTCACGTCTGAGTGTCTTCCTCTGCCAAGGTCACCTCGATACCGCCCACCAATTCGGAAAACAAGTTGTAGAAGGCCGCAGCCAAGACTGTGACGATGGTTGCGAGTGCGACAAATACCAACCCGAGCAATACCGAAGCCTTCAGAATGCGCCAAGACAGGAACTCAAAGTCTGGCCATCCGAGGTCGGTAATGAAACCTTCGACATTCTCGACAGCGCCCGCGGCCGACGCGATTAGCCAGAGAACAGCACCAGCGCCGATCGTTACGACGAGTCCACACAAGTAAAAACAGATCGAGACTTTCAAAACTGACCACAAATCTACGTGGCGTATTACCTGCGTGAAGCGTCGCTCAACCCTTGGAACAGCAGGAGTTGAGCGCTTGCGCATCAACTAGCTCCATCGGAGCCGTCGTCGTCATTGCCCTCAAGAACTCTTGCAACGGCGACTACTGACTCGTCATCTACTCGCGCGACCCGAACGCCAGTGGCACCGCGTCCCTGAATCGAAATCTCGACGGCTGGCATTCTCACGACATGACCACCCGACGAGAACACCAACAGTTCATCTTCGTCTGTGACCGTAAATGCCGCAACCACCTCGCCGCGCGCTTCGGTGATGCCCATTCCTCTGACGCCTTGGCCACCACGAGCCTGTGCTCGAAATGCGTCGAGGCGTGTGCGTTTGCCGTGGCCGCTTGAGCTGACAAACAGCATGACCGCTTCGTCTCTAGCGACATCACAGCTCACTACACCATCTTCGTCGCTCTTGAGCTTCATTCCGCGGACCCCGGCAGCAGAACGGCCCATCGCCCGAACCTCTTTGCCTGGTTCGGCTTCGTTGAATCGGATCGTCATGCCCAACTTCGAAACCATAAAGACGTCGTCGGTTCCGTTGGTTTGGATCACCCTTACGAGTTCGTCGCCATCTTTGAGGTTGATTGCGATTAGGCCATCGCGGCGACTTGTGTCGTACTCGCTCATACGGGTCTTCTTAACGACACCTTTGCGAGTAGCAAAGAACAGATACGCGCCCTCTTCGTATGTGCGTGTGTCGATGATCGCTTCAATCGACTCTTCTGGTTGCAGCGCCACAAGATTTACGAGAGCAGTCCCACGCGCTGTGCGGTCGACTAACGGAATCTCGTGAGCTCGAATGCGGTACACGCGGCCACGGTTAGAGAAGAACAGCAAGTACGAATGCATCGTGGTGTTAAGCAGATGCTCGACGAAATCTTCGTCGCGGAGCTTGGCTCCTGTTATCCCCTTGCCGCCACGCGACTGAGTTCGGAACGCCTCGGCCTTCACTGTCTTTACGTAACCATTTTTGGACAAGACCATGACGACCTCTTCGTCGTCGATTAGGTCGAGGCTGTCCATCTCGCCAGGGTCGTGCGTAAGAATACTGCGACGCGAATCGCCGTAGTCGTTGCGTACCTCAGCGAGTTCGGTCTTGATCACTCCACGCAAAACACCGTCGTCGCTCAATATCGTGTTTAGCTCGGCGATGAGTGCGCGGAGTTCGTCAGCCTCGGCGTGCAGTTTCTGTCCCTCGAGTTGAGTGAGGCGCCCCAACGGCATATCCAAAATGTGTTGGGCTTGCGTCTCGCTAAATTCGTACGGAGCGGCCATGAGTGTGTCGCGCGCTGCTGATCTATCTGCGCTTCCCCGAATTGTCGCGATGATCGCGTCAATCATGTCGAGAGCGCGAATAAAGCCATCGACAATGTGCAGGCGCTTTTCGTGCTTGTCTAAACGAAATTGTGATCGCCTAGTGATTACCTCGACCTGATGATCTACGTACACCGTGAGTGCCTTGCGGAGATCCAACAGTTTCGGTGCACCGTCAACGAGAGCTAGCAAGTGAGCGGCGAAGTTCGTTTGCATTGGTGTGTGCTTGTACAACTGATTTAGGACTACTTGTGCGTTGGCATCGCGCTTTAGATCTATTACAAGTCGGATTGAATCGCCAGCGCTTTCGTTACGAACGTCGCGAACTCCTTCTATGCGTCGCTCGTTCACCATTTCGGCGACCTTCTGGCCAATCACTTCTGCAGATGTTTGGTACGGAATTTCGGTGACAACAATTCTCTGAGACTTGTTCGAGGCCTCTTCGATCTCTGCAACCGCGCGCATCTTGATCGAGCCACGACCAGTCGTGTACATGTCGTTGATACCAGTACGGCCGAGAATTAGCGCACCCGTCGGAAAGTCGGGTCCCTTCACAAAGTTCATGAGGTCAGCGATGGTCGCTTCGGGATTGTCGATGAGATGAATCGTTGCATCGATCACATCAGAAAGATTGTGCGGCGGACGATTGGTAGCCATGCCGACCGCAATGCCCCCACCGCCATTGACCAACAAGTTTGGAAAACGCGCTGGCAGAACAACAGGTTCTTCTGTAGAACCGTCGTATGTTGCGACCATATTGACAGTGTCTTCATCGATCTCGCCCAAGAGTCGCATCGCAAGATGGCCTAGGCGCGCCTCGGTGTAACGCGATGCTGCTGGTCGGTCGTTTGGATCTGGCGAACCGAAGTTGCCGTGACCATCGATTAGTGGGTAACGCAACGAAAAGTCTTGCGCCATACGAGCCAACGCGTCGTAGATCGCGCCGTCGCCATGTGGGTGGTAGAACGCCATTACTTGGCCTACGGCGTTAGCGCACTTCTTGTGCTGACGATCTGGGCGCATCCCCTGCTCGAACATTCCGTAGAGGATTCTGCGGTGAACTGGCTTGAGGCCATCGCGCGCATCCGGAAGTGCCCGAGAAGTAATAACCGACATCGCGTAATCCAAGAAGGAGCGTTCCATCTCCTCTTGGATTTCGATCGGTTCGATATTGCTCGGTGGTTCTACATCGACCACATCGTCTGGCATTGCGTACTCCTAAGTTCTACCCACTGGTACAACCAGCGATACTGCGATCAAATGTCGAGGAACCGAACGTCATGCGCGTTTTCTTGAATGAAAGTCTTTCTTGATGGGACGTCTTCACCCATGAGTGTCGAGAACACCTCGTCTGCAATCGCCGCATCATCGACCGATACCTGCAGCAACGAACGCGTCGCACTAGCCATTGTTGTGACACCAAGTTCGGGCCAGTCCATCTCTCCGAGACCTTTGAAGCGACTTACTTCGATCTTGCGATTTTGATGTTCGGCTTCGAACGCGCGCAATGCTGCTTCGTCTTTTAGATAGTTGCGCTCCTTGCCAATGTCAGCACGAAACAGTGGAGGCTTGGCGATGTAGACATAGCCCTGCATGAACAACTGAGGCATGTGCCTGTAGAAAAACGTGAGCAGGAGAGTACGGATATGTGCACCGTCGACATCGGCATCGGTCATGATCACGATCTTGTGATACCGCGCCTTGTCGACATCGAAATCTTCTCCGATGCCGCAACCCATCGCGGAGATGAGCGCAAGGATCTCCTCGTTCTTCAGCATCTTGTCGAGCCTTGCGCGCTCAACATTGAGGATCTTTCCTCTGATGGGCAGGATTGCCTGATACTTAGGGTCGCGGGCGCGCTTGGCTGAACCACCAGCACTGTCGCCTTCGACAATAAAAATCTCGGCTTCTTCTGGGACGCGCGTAGCGCAGTCGGCGAGTTTGCCTGGCATGCCACCAGACTCAAGGAGCGACTTGCGACGCGTTAGATCGCGCGCTGAACGCGCTGCGATACGCGCACGAGAAGCCTGGGTTGCCTTGCCGACGATCAGCTTTCCTTCGGTCGGATGCTGATCTAACCAGTCGATGAGTTTTTCGTTGACTGAGCGCTCGGTCTGTGACCGCATTTCTGTGTTTCCGAGTTTGGTCTTTGTCTGGCCTTCGAACTGAGGGTCCTGCAATTTGACAGACACGATGGCCGTAAGACCTTCGCGAATATCTTCGCCCTGCAGATTCTCGTCTTTTTCTTTCAGTAGGCCTTTACCTCTGGCGTACTTGTTCACAACGTTCGTGAGTGCCTTCTTGAAGCCCTCTTCGTGCATTCCACCTTCTGTGGTGGCGATGTTGTTAGCGAAACTATGGATACCGTCGTGATACCCGGCATTCCATTGCAGTGCCACCTCTACCTCAGAGGCTTCAAAGGTCTCAGAAAGATAAATAACGTCTGAGAAAAGCGGGTCTTTGCTCGTGTTGAGGTGCCTCACGAAATCGATGATTCCACCGTCGAACTTAAATACCTGCTCCACTGCAGTCTCACCGCGCTCATCGCGAAAGGCAATTTCGAGGCTGCGATTCAGAAATGCCATCTCACGCAATCGCTCTAGCAAAGTCTGAGCACGAAAGTCTGTCTCGTCGAAGATCGTGGCGTCTGGCCAGAAAGTGACGATGGTGCCGCGGCGATCGGAATCGCCACTACGAACGAGTGGACCTTGTGGGTGGCCGCCGTCGGCGAAAGTCATTTCGAAATCGCCGCCATCGCGAAAAATTTGCAGATGGAGTCTTGAGGAAAGGGCGTTGACTACAGAAATGCCGACTCCATGAAGGCCACCGCTGATTTTGTAACCCTCGCCACCAAATTTGCCACCGGCATGGAGTGTGACTAGCACTACCTCAGCTGCTGACATCCCGGGATTATCTGGATGCTCATCGACCGGGATACCGCGACCGTTGTCGACAACGCGACACGCTCCGTTGGCGAGCAATGTCACCTCGATACGGGTGCAGTGACCGGCTAATGCTTCGTCAACGGAGTTGTCGACAACCTCGTAAACGAGATGATGTAGCCCCGACGGCCCGGTAGAGCCGATGTACATACCGGGCCGTTTCCGAACAGCTTCTAGGCCCTTGAGAATCTTTATGTCCTTGGCCGCGTAGGCCACATTTACCCCTTACCTGAACCACTCATCTCGACGCTCAAGTGAACACTTAAAAAGCGCAGACAAGTGTCTCAATTCACGACGCTCGATAGGCCTTCCGAGCCTTACCAAAATCGTTAGGTGCACTAGTAACTCAGAGCACATAAAAGTCCTGGTCAGACCGGTTATTCGAGCTTCTGAGAGTCTACCAGAAATGCACCGCTAATTACGGTTCTTCCGTGCGCAGAACCACAACTTTTACCTTGCGAATGACTCCCTCTAGAGGACTCGTCGAGAGACTCTTTATGAGTTCATCACCGCGGTATTTGAGGTCGCTTGCAAACCTCGTATATGCGACCTCAAGCACGAGTTCACCGTTGAGTAATGACCGCACCCGAACGTCATTTTCCAAGCGTTCGCCGAGTACTCCGGCGAGTCGCGTTTTTATCGTGTCGATCATGTCTACCGGCGCGGATCCGAATTGTTGCACGAGTGCTTCAGCGATTGCATCGGCCCGAATCGGTTCGTCCTGGCCCTTGCGCCGACGTCTCACTGACACACTTTGCCGTTTTCAATTCGTAGCGTCAACTCGGGAGTAACTGACGCAGGAAGAACACCTGTAGTGGTTAGAAAAGTTTGCCCGTGGGGTAACCACTCAACTAACGCAGCGGCGCGTGATTCGTCGAGTTCGCTAAAAACATCGTCAAGTAGCAGCACCGGAGTCGATCCCGTCAGGTCAGTGATTACCCTGTGGCCAGCAAGACGTAGCGAGAGCGCGAGCGTGCGTTGTTCTCCTTGGGATGCATAATGGCGCGCCCCAAGTCCGCCTAGCTTGATTTCGAGGTCGTCGCGGTGTGGTCCTACGAGTGTCAACTTGCGCTCGCGCTCCTTAGACCGAAGTCGATGTAGCGCCTCGCGTAATTGACTCCTGAGAGTTTCAATGTCCTCTGAACCATCGAGTGCATCTGTGCTCCAGCCAGACTCATAAGTGCACTCGACTGATGTGTCTGTGGAAGCAAGACTTGCGTATGCCTCGCGTAGCTCGCCTTCAAGTTTTCCTAGGAGTTGGAGCCTCCCACGCACTAGTTCGGAGCCGGCATTTATGAGTTGTTCATCGAAAACCTCGAGAGTCGACGCATAACTCGCGTCCACACTGTTGGACCGCAGCAACGCATTGCGGTGTTTCAGGATTCGTTCATAGTCCATGGCAGCAGCGTCATATCGCGCCGCAAGCGACCCAAGGAGTTCATCGAGGTATACACGCCTGAATGCAGGCCCACCCTTAACTAATTCGAGGTCGTCAGGGGCAAAAACACTGACACGCAACAAATCTTGCAGGTCTCGGCGGCGAGAAACAGCAGACTTGTTGAGCATCACACGATTACGTCCGTTGCTCTTAATTTCTGCCTCAAACAACATTGTTCGCTGGTCGTGCCTTACCTCTGCGCGGACCACAGCTTGCTCGTGGCCGGCCTGCACCAGGACTTGATCTGGGACTCCTCTGAAACTCCGGCACCTAGCGACCCAACTAACAGCTTCGAGCAAGGTCGTCTTGCCCTGGCCATTCGCACCAACAAAAACGGTGAGCCCGTGGCCCAACTCAAGATCAAGTTCTGCTATTCCGCGAAAACGATCTAACCAGAGGCGTGTGACGTCGACGGTCACGCTCAAGATACGAGTCTCCTGGCTAGTGCCTGTTCATGCAGTGCGAACTGGCATTAGCAGGTAGAGGAAGTCTCCGCCCTGCGCCGGCCGAAGAGTTGCAGGCTTTAGGTTGTCGACAGTTTCGAGAGAGACTTCGTCGCCTTCGATAGCGTCGATACCATCTAGTAGGAATTGCGGGTTGAACGCCACGACCAACTCGGTTCCTTCGTATTTGGCGTCGATCGAGCCTTGAGAGGTTCCGATGTCTTGCGCTGCCATCGTTAGCGTCAGCCCGTCGGCTTTCATTGTCAGTTTCACTGAGGCGTTGTCACGCCCTTGACCAACCACCATGACACGCTCGACAGCTTCGCGGAACGCGGCTCGATCGACGGTCAAACGATTCGGGTATCCAGACGGGATTAGCTGCTCGTAGTTGGGGAAATCCCCATCGATCAACCGAGCCGACACCTCTTTGGTATCGGTCTTAAATACAACGTCGCGCTCGCCCAAGATCACCTCAAGTTCGCCGGTAGCGCCTAAGCGCTGAACTTCCGCGAGTCCTTTTGCAGACACAAGAACTTTCTGACGTTCGCCTAGGACATTCACGCCAGGCAGATCCCGCACAGCGAGCCGATACGAGTCTGTAGCTACAAGGCGAACGCCACCTTCGGTTGTCGTGATCAGGACGCCGGTAAGAATCGGTCGCAGATCGTCGCGAGAGGCAGCACGAACTACTTGCTTCAAAGCGCTAGCGAAGACTCCGGCATCGATCCGGACTCCGGCTCCGTCACTCAGATCGATCCGTGGGTATTCCTCGGCATGCTTGAGACGCAGCGTCGTTGAGAAGTCGCCACTGGTTACGGTTGCTTCGTCGTCTTTGACTTCGATCGTGATCGCGCCTTTGAGGCTCCGCACAATCTCGCCGAGCATTTTCGGTACTACAGCTATTCCGCTTTGCTCAACGTCGGCCTTAACGGTCACGCGATTGGTGATCTCCAAGTCGGTACCGACAAGTTCGATGACGCCATCCGAGGTCGCTGTGACCCTGATGTCAGACAGGACGGGTGACGCCCCGGCGCGGCTAGCTACAGCTCTTTGGACCGTAGCGACTGCTTCGACGAGCGTGTCACGTTCACACCTGATCTTCACTAGATACTCCTTGTTATTTCTTTAGTTGTATTAGTAGTGCCTGTGGATTGTGGATATCTATATAGATTCCCTGATTGCGGCCTGTTTTGTGTTCCACAATTCATCCAGCGTCTTCCACAGGCAAAACCGCGTTGTGGGTAGCACCGTACCGGTAACTAACAACGTGAGCGTGTTTCTTAGCAGGGTTTACACGGGTTATCCACAGGTTATGCACGGTTGCCTTGCTTGATTCGCTTGATGAGTTCGCCGACCTGATCTAAGACGGATCGGTTTTCTGCCATTTGACCGCGAATTTTCTCGACCGCGTACATCACGGTGGTGTGGTCGCGCCCACCGAATTCTTCTGCGATTTTTGGATAGCTGTAGTCGGTGAGTTCGCGAAAGACATACATGCCGATTTGTCTCGCCGACACAAGTGGTCTGCGCCGGCTCGGGCCGATTATTTCTTCGACCGTCCAGTTGAACATGGCTGCGGTTTCGTTGAGGATCAACTCTGGCGTGATGCTTCGAGGCTGGGTTGTGAGGAGGAGATCGGCAAGCACGGTGCGAGCGACGGTCTCATCTAGCCGGACCCTGTTGAGCGACGAATACGCAGCGATTCGGTGTAGCGATCCTTCTAGTTCGCGGACGTTGTCCTTTACGTTGTCTGCGATGAAGGCAAGCACTTCGGGTGGGATGCCCTGCAGTTGTTCTGATTCGGCCTTCTTTCTCAGGATTGCAAGACGTGTCTCGAATTCAGGCGGCTGAATGTCGGTGATTAGTCCCCACTCGAATCTGCTGCGAAGGCGGTCCTCGATCTTGGCGATTGATTTTGGTGGGCGATCGGAAGAAATCACGATCTGGCTGCCGCGAGTGTGTAGATCATTGAACGTGTGGAAAAACTCCTCCTGGAGTTGCTCGGTTCGTTCGAGAAATTGGATGTCGTCGATGAGCAACACGTCGACTTCTCGGTAGCGACGTTTGAATGCTGGCATGGTCTTGACCCGCATTGCATCGATGAACTCGTTCATCATTGTTTCTGTTGAAACGTAACGAACCCGTTTTGTCGTGAAGAGTTGCCGAACGTGATGACCAATAGCGTGCAACAAGTGGGTCTTGCCAAGGCCGGCCGGACCGTAAATAAACAATGGGTTGTAGCTACGCGCCGGACTCTCTGCGACTGAAAGCGCTGCTGCGTGGGCAAAGCGGTTGCTCGCCCCGATTACGAACTCCTCGAATGTGTAGCGGGGGTTGAGTGTGCTTGGACTCCATGCGAGTGGTTCTACATCGATGTTTCTTTCTGGTGCGACGACATCTGTGTCTGTCGCGCCTTCGAAGACGAGTTCAATCTCGTCTAGTTGTTGCGAGGTGTCGACGATGAGATCGACTTCTAACGGGGCGCCGGTCAGTGTCTGTAACGAGTCGACGATGACGGGGATGTAGTTAGAACGAATTCGCTCAGCAGCAACAGCGCTAGGAGCCGAGAGAAGAAGTTGTTCTCCGTTGAGGTCGACCGCCCTGACACCCTGAAGCCATGTTCGCCATGTTGCTTCTGACAGTTGAGCGCGCACCGCTGCGGCCACCCGACTCCAGAGTTCTTCTGCAGCGGCAATCTGATTCTGAGTTACTGAGTTATCCACAATCCATCCACATATGTGGAAGACTCACCATCTTCCACGAGCTAATTGTTACTGAGTTATAAAGGTTTTTGACGATCACGCCATGACCCTGTGATACGTGTAGCGGTCCCGTTAATTGCGGGCGTCGGACCGTAGCAGCCTGTGGAGAACTCAGCAAAGGCACTGATCTCAGGCGATTTTTGCTGACCAATAACTGCGTACGATTGGGGCTAGGTCTGTAGCGGCCCTAGACTCGCTCGGTTCCTTCTCCCAACCGTCGTTGGGGGCAAATTGGTTACCTGAGGTAGTTGGCGCTGGCGTTTCTCTAGTCAAAACGCGGCGTTAAGTCTAGGAGGCTGCAAATGAAGCGCACTTTTCAACCAAATGTTCGTAGACGTAAGCGGAAACACGGATTTAGGCTCCGCATGCGGACGCGCGCTGGGCGTGCAATCATTGGTCGTCGTCGCGACCGCGGTCGCAAGAACCTGTCAGCCTGACCACATAAATGCGAAGTCGTAGTGATTTCGCTAGGTTGCGTGCCGGATCGAGTTTTAGAGGGAAGTTTCTCTCGGTGAAGGTTGCGAGACTCAGCGAAGCCGAGAGCCCACCATCCGTGGCTTATGCGATCTCTAAATCTGTTGGCTCTGCACCAGTACGAAATCGAGCTCGACGAAGGATTAGATCGATAGTTCGTAACCACCCTGAGGCATTTCGTGGTGGTTTTGGCTATTTAGTGCAGTTGCGACCTGGTGTCGACAGGATTCGATTCGTAGACCTAGGTGACGAACTTCTCGGCTTGCTAGGTCAGAGTTCGGCGGCGGATACGTTGTGAAGAACCTAATAACCATGATGGTTCGTCTATATCAAGGGTGGTCGGTTCGACGCACGCCAGTGTGTCGATTTGAGCCAAGTTGTTCGCACTACACATTAGAAGCAGTCGAAATACACGGTGCAGGCCGTGGAATATGGCTTGGAGTAAAGCGGGTGATGCGCTGCCGGCCAGGTGGCGGCTACGGATTTGACCCGGTCCCAGAAGTTAAGCAGTGCCGTAAAACCGCGGGTCAGACGGTTGTACTCGGCAGTGCTTTGGAGAATTGAGAGTACTGATGCTCGCCGTAAACCCATTAGAGCCAATTATCCGGGGCATCGCCTGGGTGCTAGCTGCGATCTACGACCTTGTCCCACCCCACGACTTGGGGTTGTCGATCATCCTTCTTACATGTTTGGTAATGCTTGCTTTGTTCCCACTAACGGCCAAGCAAGTGCGCTCAATGATCGCAATGCAAAAGGTTGCGCCGCAAATCAAGAAACTCCAAGAGCAACATAAAGGCGACAAACAAGCACAAAACGAAGAGGTACTTAAGTTCTACCAGGAGAACAAGATCAACCCACTTTCGGGTTGTTTGCCTTTGTTAGCCCAGATGCCCGTGCTGCTTGCACTTTTTCAAGTCTTCAGAGACCCACAGAAACATATTCCCAAGCGCGGAGAGAAATTCGATGCGCTATTCGTGAATTTGTGTGGTGCTGAGGGTGAGTGCCCATCGAAGCTCAAATCAAATTTCTTAGGGATCGACCTTTTTGATTCACTCGCCGAAAAGGTAACGATTCCGCTAGTTCTGCTTGTGGGCCTTGTCGTTCTTGCTAGTTGGTATCAGTCATACCAAACAATTCAGCGTCAAAAGAACACCGCTGGTAGCGACTCGATTACATCACAGATGAAGATCATGACGAACATCGCTCCGATCATGATTGGTGTCTTCAGCATTAACGTTCCAGCCGGACTCCCCCTCTACTGGCTCACGAGCAGCCTTTGGCGGATCGGGCAGCAGCACTTCGTTCTGAACAAGTTCTATGACGATCCTGAGTACAAACAAATCGTGAGTGAAGCTGCGAAAGATCGCGCAAAGAAGACCGGCGATAAGAAGGGCCAAGGGAAGATCGCGCCACCGAAGGGCGCGGCTGCCAAGAAGGACAAGCCGAAACCAACCTCCGGACGCGTGACGCCTTCGCAGAAGCGCCCGCAAAACAAGAAGAAGCGTTGAAGCCGTGGAGTGGATAGAAGTAACAGCAAAAACCGTCGAAGGCGCAATTGAGCTAGCTCTTGACTCGCTTGGTGTACACCGCTCAGATCTTGAGTACGAAGTAGTCGAGGCTCCGAAATCAGGGTTCTTGGGCATCGGTAGGGGCAACGCGCGTGTACGTGCTCGCGTAAAGCCATTGTCGAGGGAGAAGCCGCAGGACAAGCGCCGTAGGCGTCGCAATGAGCAGCAGCGCTCAAATGGCGGAGCGAACGGAGCCCATAAGAGTCGGGCGAGTGGGACCGATGCTGAGGCCAACGGCGGCGAAGCTACGAGCGATAGTCGTCCAACAAAATCGAATTCGCGCTCGCGTTCACGCAAACCTGTGGCGAGCAAGACCGATGGTGAAGCAGCAGAAGCCACGCCTGAGTCGGCTACGTCGAAGGCGCCATCTAAGAAATCTCGTTCGAAAACCCAGGGAGACGTAGCGATGCCAGAAACAACGATGACAGTCGAAGAGCAACTCTCAGAGGCGCAGACCTTTACGGTCGGGCTTATGGATGCGTTCGGACTAACAACAAAGACCGAAGCTCGACTTGAGGACGAAAACATTCTCGTCGACATTGATGGGGAAAATCTAGGTCTGCTAGTCGGTCCGAAGGGAGCGACGCTAGCTGCGATAGAGGAACTCGTACGCACGGCGGTACTCGTGCGATCAGGTGGCTTTGGCGCTCGGATCTATGTCGATGCTGGCGGGTACCGACGTAAGCGCCGCGAAGCTCTTGCTGGTTTCACGCAGCGAATCGCCGCAGAGGTCCTAGAAAACGGTGTAGCCAAGTCACTAGAGCCAATGGCGGCTGCTGATCGCAAAGTAGTCCATGACACAGTTTCTGGAATCGAAGGCATCGCCACGACATCAGAGGGCGAAGAGCCTCGACGGCGAGTTGTTATCCGGCCAGCGTGACAACACCTGAGCCACAAGAAAGTCTTGAGCCCGTGCCGTTTGGTGCGGGCTCGTTTTCTGTCGTGGAATACGGCGACATTGTAGAGACTCTCCTCACATCTCGCAGCCTGGGTTTTCTTGGTCCGGGTCCTGTAGAAGCTCATATAGACCATGCCCTGGCGCATCTAGCGGTAGTAAAGAGGTATTACGCCGGACCAAGAACTTTGTGTGATCTTGGATCAGGCGGTGGCGTGCCTGCACTCGTGTTTGCTGCGTCACTACCGGAATCTGAGCTCACACTTGTTGATTCAATGGCTAAGCGATGCGAATTCTTGGCGGGGGTCGTGACTCATTTTGCGTGGGAAGACAGTGTCTCTGTGTGGCACACACGGGCTGAGGAGTTCGCCAGACTTAATCGTGAGCGGTTCGATGTTGTTACAGCTAGATCTTTCGCTCAACCGGCGGTCACGGCCGAAATCGCCGCTGGGCTTGTGAAAGTAGGTGGGGTAGTTGTGGTCAGTGCAACTCCAGACTCGAGAGACCTCTGGAATGCCGAGGCGATGGTCGAGCTTGGGTATGGACCAGCCGAGATCGTTGTTGAGAGCGATCGAAGTTTCGCAGTAATCAACAAGCTAAGACCCTGTGCTTCGAAGTTTCCTCGCAGAACAGGCATTCCTAGCAAGCGCCCACTCTGGTAGTAGGGTTTCGCTCGCGAAGGGCCCGTCTCAAGATGTTCCACGTGGAACAATCATCGAATCAAGCGGGCACGTTAGGAGTCCTGAATGCGCCGTTTCCGCAAGACTGAGCATAGAGGTGCGGATGTTCATGCGGCGAGCAGCCGGCAGGATGTGTCTTTGAACCAGGAATCTGAAACTCCTACCGTGGGGGTAGTTGACATGATCTCAGAGCCAGAGCCCGAGCCAGAGCCAGAGCCAGCCGTGGCCGAGTCTGAAATTGAAATCGTTGGGCGACCGACAGTCGAAGAACTCCTGGGCGCAACAGAGTCAACCGGGATTGTGGTAGAGGCGCAGAGTCAGGCAGCAAGTCCTCGCCCACCGGAGATGCCGTCACTCCCAGAGGAAGCAACTGGGACAGCAATCCCACTAACCCTCCCGTGCGTTGTTGCTGTTGCGAATCAAAAAGGCGGTGTAGGTAAGACCACGACAGCTGTGAACCTTGGTGCCGGGCTTGCCGAGCTTGGTTTTCGAGTACTCGTAGTCGATCTCGATCCACAAGGCAACGCATCTACAGGGCTCGGAATCAACCACCGCAATGTTCAAGGCAGCATCTACGACGTGTTGATGAATGGTGCAGCGATCGAAGACTGCGTTGAACCAACGGCGGTGCGAAACCTCTTCGTGTTGCCAGCCACGATCGACCTCGCTGGAGCTGAGATCGAACTCGTGCCAGCGATGTCACGCGAACTGAAGCTAAAAAAGGCGCTGGCCGAGGTCGAAGACGACTACGACTTCGCGCTAATCGATTGCCCGCCGTCCCTTGGTCTATTGACGGTAAATGGCTTGGCTGCTGCAACCGATGTGATAGTTCCAATTCAATGCGAGTACTACGCCCTTGAAGGGCTTGGACAATTACTACGCAACGTCTCTTTGGTTAAGGCAAACTTGAATACAGCACTAGAGGTACGCGGGATTGTCCTAACGATGTACGACGCCAGGACAAAACTCGCCCAACAAGTGGAGCAAGAAGTTCGAGAGCATTTCGGACCCAAGGTGTATCGCACCGTTGTCCCGCGAACCGTCAGGATTTCGGAGGCTCCATCGTTCGGTCAACCGGTCACTGTGTTCGACGGGTCTTCACGCGGCGCGATCGCGTACCGCGAACTAGCTAAGGAGGTAAGTCGTGGCTCGTCCCGCAGGACTAGGTAGGGGCCTCTCGGCATTGATCCCTACGGGCGACATTTCCGTGTCTATCTCGGAAACTGACGGCTCGATGCTCCGAGATATTGCGATTCATTCGATTGTCGCCAATCCCTACCAGCCACGACAACACTTCGATGAAGAGGCACTCGCATCACTAGCTGCATCAATTAGTGAAGTCGGCGTGTTGCAGCCTGTGTTGGTCCGGCCTGAAGGCGACAGCTTCGTTCTCATCGCAGGCGAAAGACGCTGGCGCGCTGCCCAGCGCGCAGGGTTGGCCTCGTTGCCAGCACTTGTTCGTGACGCTGACAACACAGCATCACTAGAACAAGCGATCATTGAGAACGTTCAGCGAGAGCAACTCAACCCACTTGAGGAGGCAGCCGCCTACAACCAACTTATCGAGGACTTCTCACTTACACACGATGACGTGGCGCGGCGAGTGGGGCGCAGCAGGGCGAGCGTTAGCAACATGCTGCGCTTGCTGCAGTTACCAGTATCGATTCAACTTTTGATTCGCGACGGCGCTCTGCGGATGGGCCACGCCAGGGCGTTACTCGCAACGCCAGATCGCGCATTTCAGGAGAAGTTAGCTAAGCGTGTAGTTGCTGAGGACCTGTCTGTGCGCGTGGTTGAGGAAACGATTCGTGCTAGGGGTGGCGTCGGCGAAACCGATGCGGTCAAAGACAAACGCCCATCAGCGAAGTTGCGCCCACCCGGGCTACTCGAACTCGAGGAGCTACTTTCAGACCATCTTGATACTCGTGTAACGGTCAGCATGAACGAGCGCAAGGGGACTATTGGCATCGAGTTTGCGACACTTGAGGACTTGGAACGCATCTACCGAGTTATGACCGAGGGTAAACCTAGTTAGTTCGGCGGCAAGGCAATATCGGCTTCGAAGCCAATTCGGACACCGTTCGCTACCGCCTCGCTGAGTACACCTAAATCAATTGAGCGGTATTCATGTTCGGCGAGATGTAGCACAACAGCAGCCATTTCGGTTTCGCGCAAGATCTGATAGGTCCGTGCCGCCACTTCGGCTGGCTCTAGGCAACCCGCAATTGCGCGGGCGACGTGGTAGGCGTGGGAATAGCCCCCGACAGACTTGAACTTGTCAGTTCCGAAGTATGACGTTCGTTGCTTGGTTGGTTCTGGTTCGCTAAAGCTGAGAATGAGGTCTGCATGAAAGTCGTTTGCTGCTCTGGCAGTAGCGTCGCTAACTGTTCCGATCAGCAACAATATTTCTCCACCCTGGTCGCCCAATAGGTTTGCGACCATGGCACAGAGGCCAAATTCATCATCGGCGCCATGAATTGCGATCCGTCGGCCGACGATGGTTCTTGGAGCATTACGGAGCGCTTCGTGCTCGCGAACCTCTGTAACAGAGCCTCCGGCGAGCGCGTCGAGTCGGTCGAGAGCTGTGATTGTTTGTGGCCCGCAGACCCCGTCTTGAGCTAGGCCAGCGTTGCGCTGGAAGTCTCGTAGCGCAGCCTCTGTGTTAGCTCCGAAGATCCCATCTGGTCTGCCAGGGTCGAATCCCAGAGCATTGAGGCGCAACTGCAGTGCGGTGACATCATCGCCGCGCATAAGTGGTCGGCGTACTGCGACAAGTCGATCGCCGAGAGCGAAACCTGCCTCAAGTAGTGCCGCCCAGGTCTGGGGTCCGCAGATGCCGTCGGAGCGCAGTCCGCGCTCGGTTTGAAAGGCGAAAACCGCCTGTTCTGTGCGGTCCCCAAAGTCGCGCTCAGAGCCAAACTTATGGCCAAGGGCGCGTAAATGCTCACGCAGAGCGAACACGGCCGGGCCTGCGGCGCCACGCCGTAGTAGCGGCAAACGGCCTGGCTGATTGTCCAAGTTCTAAATGTACTCAGCGAGGTCTTGTAACAGTTGGGCCTTGCCCTTCGCGCCGACGAGACGCTTTTGGATCTCGCCGTCCTTGAACACGAGTAGCGTTGGGATGCTGAAGATTTCGTAGCGACGAGCCACTTCGGGATTGTCATCGACATTGATCTTGGCAATGGTGATCTTGCCTGCCTGTTCGGTCGCGATGTCTTCGAGAACTGGGGCAATCATCTTGCAAGGTCCGCACCATTCCGCCCAGAATTCGACGAGCATAGCGGTGTCCGCGCCACGAACTGCTTCGTCGAAGGTTGAGTCTGAGAGTGTCACTATGCCAGCGGCCATGATGGGTCCTTCTTGTTTGTTGGATTCGGATTCTAGCTACGGATGCTAGGCGTGTTCGTGTCCAAGCGATTCAAGGTAACGCTCGGTTTCTAGGGCAGCCATGCAGCCGGAGCCAGAGGCGGTGATGGCTTGACGATAGGTGAAGTCTTGTACGTCGCCAGCCGCGAAGACTCCAGGAATCGACGTGGCCGTGCTGTTTGGTGCGGTACGGATGTAGCCGTTGTCATGAAGGTCTATCTGGCCTTCAAACAATTTTGTGTTCGGAGTATGCCCAATAGCGACAAATACGCCATCGACCTCGATGTCGTCGACCACGTTCGTGTTCACGTCACGTAAACGTAAGCCAGTAACGCTCGTGTCGCCTAAGACTTCTTCGATAGCGGAGTTCCATCGGAACTCGATCTTGGGGTTCGCGAAAGCGCGTTCTTGCATGATCTTGCTAGCGCGCAGTTCATCGCGTCGATGCACCAGCGTGACCTTCGTAGCGAAGCGCGTGAGGAAGTTGGCTTCTTCGACCGCAGAGTCACCACCGCCTATCACTGCGATCGGCTTCTCTCTGAAGAAGAAACCGTCGCAAGTGGCGCAAGTAGATACACCGCGGGCAAATAGCCGCTGTTCTGACTCGAGCCCGAGCAACTTGGCTGTTGCGCCTGTGCTGATAATGATCGTGCGCGCAAGAAACTCTTGATCGGCAGTTGAGACTTTGAATGGCGAACTAGACAAATCAACACGGGTAGCGTCATCAGTAATAAACGTTGTGCCAAATCGAGCAGCTTGCTCCCGGAATTTCATCATCAACTCGGGCCCCATGATGCCTTCAGGAAACCCAGGGTAGTTCTCGACCTCTGTGGTGAGCATTAGTTGTCCACCCGCTCCCATGCCCTCGATACAGACTGGAGCAAGGTTGGCGCGAGCACAGTAAATGGCGGCGGTCAGCCCAGCTGGACCAGACCCAACGATCACAACATCGTGCACTAGAGACACTTTCAGACTCTTCTTTCAGCTTTGTAGCGGCCTCGCGGCTCTTAGTTTGTCCGTCGGTAACGCTTGGCGAAGAGGAACCATCCCACAGCCACGAGCATTAGCCCGAAAAGATCCCACGCCATCCAGGCGTTGTCATCCTTGCCTGGCAACAAGTTTGCCAAGAAGATGAAAGATCGAAAGATCATCACAGCCGCCATGACAACTGCGGGTGCAGCGAATCCGACAGCCAAGGTCCCAAAGACCAAGCCCTTAGTCAGTTTTCGAACCGGATCGACTACTCGCTCACGCACACTAGCGACGGTGACCTCGATACGGTCGGCGACGTCGCTAGTCCAGGCAGGGCCATCTGCTGGGGTGTTTGGCTCGTGTCGCTCGTTCTGCATGAGGTCGGCAGGCTATCTGCTCGGCGCAGCTTTCCGTTGGGTCAAGAGTCCGACGACGGTTTAGGAATTGGTGAAGCGCGTGAATGATCTGATTGAACAGTCGGCCGGATCGAAGATGAACGCCAGCGTGGCGTCGCTCTCAGCGGCGGTAGCTACAAGCGCGGCAACTCCGTTGTGCGTTCCGAAGCCAACGACGGTCGGCGTGACTCCGCCAGGGTTCAGGCCACCCACACATGCTTGCCCAGGCGACGGACTCTCGCCACTTGCATCCGCGGTAGCGACCGAAGAACGCGCCGACATCGATGAGTCATACATATTGCTGCTACCGGCCTCACTCTCAGCGGCCATCGTCGCACTGCGTTGCTGGGATAACTGTTGCAATGCACCGGGAATGCTGAGGTCGCCTAGATCTACCAACCCGCTATCGGCGTCCAGAGTAAGCATCTTTGGGACTTGCGCCGAGTCAGCAAGAGGACCGTCCTTGTCAGTAAGTCCGTTGATGCGTACAGCCATAGCTATGCCAGCAACCAAAGTGAGGGCTGCAGCGACAGCACCTACGGGGACAAGCCAGGATGAAGCGATAGCCCGACGGGCGGGCATCGGAACGATGTCGGAGGCGGCGTCGACATCTCGCTCACCGTGGATTTGCGCGTCAACGACTTCGCGAGACTGAATTGCTGTTCTAATAAGCCGTGCCATCGTGACTTCGTCGACCGGGGCGACATGGCCAATGAGAGTCGCCGACGCTACAAACAAGGCCCGGCGCGCCGCGTCGTCTGTTGAAGTGGTGTCAAGAGCCAGACCACCTGACGCAGCAACACCGTCGATGTCCGACGACAGCCAGAGGTCGCGATCGGATGGCTCAAGCGGGGCTCGACCGCTTCGGATGGCTGAGGGATCGTCGTGACTGTTCATGGCTATCGGGTTTGACGTGCGGCAGGGGCTGTTTGGTTCCCTCTGGCTGCAACATTCTTTACATCGCGGGGAATGGTTGTTGTTTCATCTAGAAGGTCCGCAAGCGCTGCTCGACCCCGAGCGATCCGACTACGCACAGTCCCAGGAGGGATCTCCAATATCTCAGCAATTTCGGCGTAGTCGCAGCCGATGAGATCACGCAACACCACTGCAGCCCTGTATTCAGGGGGCAATTGGCCCAAGGCAGCATCAACAATGATCTGATTCGCGAGACCGTCAACGGGGTCTTTGTTACTGATTACCGGAAGTTCATCGACTGGCACCGGCCGTCGGTTACGTTTTCGGGCTTCGTCGATAGCAGCGTTGGTCGCAACGCGATACATCCAGGTTGTGAAGCGCGCCTTGCCATCGAATCTTGAGATCGAGCGACTTATCGCAATAAGCGCTTCCTGCGTGGCGTCGAGCGCGTCCTCATTATTCGATAGGACCCTGTGGCAAATTCCGTGGATGGCGTTGAAATGGCGTCCAAGGAGAACTTCGAGGTGGTCGCGTTCGCCGGTCGCGGCCCGCGACGCTAGCTCTTCGTCTGACAGATCGGCTAACCGCTCCACGGTCCCGACACTAGTAGTGGCAGGTCAAGCTCGATAGCTCGCCCGACGCCCCGCGCAGAGTCAGGCTCGTTCGGTCCAGATGATTCCCATCGTGCCGGGACCTGTGTGCACTCCAATCACGGGGCCGATGGATCCGATCGCAATCTGATCTCGTGGCACTGAAACGGCGAGCATGTCGAGGAAATCCTCGAGATCCGGCGCACTCGCATGAATCACGGCGAGACTTTCGATATTGAGCGACTTGACGTGATCCGCGAGGAACTGCAGTGACTTTGAACGGGTACGAACTTTGCCAGCGGCCACCACGGCACCGTCATCGACTCCGATGATCGGTTTGATAGCTAGAACCGAGCCAAGCATTGCGGCCCCGCTGCTTACCCTGCCACTCTTTCGCAGGTATTGAAGGGTGTCGACAGTCGCTAGAAGTCCAGTTCTTTCGCGCATGTCGCGTACCTGATCGCTGATTTCGGCCATTCCTTGGCCAGCGTTCGCAAGTCGCGCTGCGAACTGGGCAAGCGACCCAACTCCCATTGACGCGCTTTTCGAGTCAATGATCTCGATCGGACAGAGCTGATCAAGCGCCTTGGCCGCGACCTGAGCAGACTGCATCGTCGCAGACATCTTGGACGACAGGCTGATACATATCACGCCCGCGGCGCCTTCGGCAGCGAGCCTTCTAAAAGCCTCTTCGAACGCTCCGACGCTCGGCGCGGCAGTCTCGGGGAGAGTGTCGGCTGCTACGAGCTTGGTCCAAAACTGTTCATTAGTTAGTTCGACTCTGTCGGTGTATTCCTGTTCACCGAAACGAATTGATAACGGCACAACAGTGATTCCGAGATCTTCGCATACCGAAATCGGCAGGTCGCAGGCACTGTCGGTGACAATTCGAACTCGATTATTCGTCATTTGTTTCCCCTCGCTTGACCGGCGTCGAGACCGTCGATCCCACCAATATCGCGCCTAAGACTCAACATGTCACGAAATCGTTACATGTCAATTGCTACAAAACCTTCGCATCGGTGTCATCTGTCACAAACAGTGCTCGGATATCTGCGAATGCCAACAAGCGGAGTACCAGGGCATAGGTCGCTGCGGCGCCGACCACACCGCCCGCTAAGCCAATCACAGGGCTAGTGGTCATGGCGGCTATGAGCCAAGCGACACCAGCACAAGTAGCAGAGCCGAGTATTACGACAGCAAAGGCTCGTTCTGATCGTGCGGTAATAAACGAACCAATCCCGCGACGAAGGACGAACAGTGAAATCAAGGCCGCAACCGCGTACGCCGCGCTAAAAGAACCGCTGAGTCCGCGCACACCCCAAAGGTTGAAGGCAACGAGCGCGAACCCTACATTGAGAGCGTTCTCGACGCAGTTGATTAAGAAGGGCGTGCGAGTGTCGCCGAGCGCATAAAAGCAACGCAAACAATAGAGATACACGCTGAATGGCACGAGGCCGAACGCAAATCCGCTTAACGCAGTTGCCGTAGATGTCGGGCTAGTAGAGCCTGTTGTAAGTACCGCGTCGACGAGCGGCGTCGCGAGTACGAATAGACCTGCAGAAGCTGGTGCGATGAATACGAGTAGCGCCGACAGACCGGTCCCAAAACGTGTTGAAAGACCAGCCAAGTCGTTGTTGTGCGCGCGTCTAGACAACTCTGGAAGCAAAGAGGTCATTATTGATACCGCTACAAGTCCGTGTGGCAACTGAAAGAAGATGAGTGCGAACTGATAAGAAGCGAGCGCGCCGGGAATGTCGCGGGCGATGATCATGACAACAAGCAGCGCGATCTGGTTAGCAACGACATAGCCCAGTGTCCAACCAGAGGATCGCACGATGCGTTTGACGGCAACATGAGTTGGTTGCCAGACAGGTCGAAAAGAGATGCGCGCTTGGCGTAGGGCCAGCAGTAATGCAACCGCCGTAGCGATTATTCCCGCCGTGGTGCCCAGCCCAATCAGCATGCTCAGGTTCGTGTCGGAACTAACAGCAGAGAGCGACGGCGTCCCGTTTGCAGCGAGTAGAAGCACGAGGCTCACGATGACGTTGTTGAGCACCGGCGCATATGCGGCTGCAAGAAATTTCCCGCGTGCATTTAGCGCGGCTGAGGCCAAGGCTGTGAAGCCATAGCCCAAGATTTGCAAGGCGAAGCAGCGCAAAAGAGTGGTGCCTAGGCGCACTGAATCGGCATGATCTATAGGACCAACTTGCGATGAAAGCAGGCGCACGACCCAAGGCGCGCATACAAATGCAGCAACTGAAGTGGCTAGAAGTGCGAGTAGGGCTGTCGTGAAAACGGCCGATATGCCGTCACGATCGTCACGGTCGTTCAGGTCCACGAAAAGTGGTACGAGCGTTGCAGTCAGAACTCCACCTAACAGCAATTCGTAGATCAGGTTCGGCGTCGAGTTAGCGCTGTTATATGTGTCGCTCAAGGGTCCGATGCCTAGAGCTTCGACAGTGGCCCACACGCGAAATAGGCCAGTCGTTCGCGAAAGCAGCGTCCCGATCGCGATGGAACCACTTGTACGCAGCAGTTGCTTGCTCATGACGCGGATTTGCGTTCTTGCCTAGACCGCCAGAAGTGCTGGGCCCACCAAAGCCCGAGGAACGAAAGTGCTCCGAAGGTGAGCCAACTTCCGATAGAGCCGAATACTGCTGAGTTAACGGTCATCAGCGTCGGGGCGCCGACGGCGATGTTGCCATCTGCTGAGGTAATCGTGGCTGTAAGCGTGAAGCTGCCAGACACGCGGGCCTCGACGTTGAACCCAGCTTGGGTAATGCGCCCTGGAGGTAGAACGATCAACTTGGAAGGTCCGTCGGGGAATACGAGTTTCTTGCTAGCGAGAGTCACCCGCACTCGGACTTCGGTGTCTGTGTTGTTAAAGAAGCTAAGCGGGATACTTGACCGTCGTTCTGTGAGTGTCACGCGCTTTGCTTCAACGCCGATTCCCGCGACGAATTTGGTCACGGCCGTTCCGAGTTCCGCGAACAACGAACGGATGTGATCAGCAGATAAGTCAGCCGAGATCGCGAGACGAAGATTTGCTCGCTGCGCGGTGACTGCCGGATAGTTGTCGCCAGCGAAGTTCACAAACGAATTGAGCATGCGCTCAGCGCCTAGGTATTCGAGGGCGGAAATTGTTTTTGGGCCAGAGGTGGCTCGCGCCAGTGAACGTTCTTCGCCGAGCTGTGAACTGCTGAACAATTCAGTTGCCGGCACAACGTCGACGAGGCTCTGTGTCGCTAACGCTGTCTCGAGAGCGCTCTGTAGCTCAGCGTCGATCAAATCGGTGTGTTCCGTTGTCAGAACAATGGGTATGGGCATGTCGGCATCCGCTGTGAGCAAAGCCAGTCCGGCGAACCAACGCTGTACTCGGTGCCCGGCCAACGCGTCGCTAGACGCGGATTCATTCGGCCACGGACCTTGCAATAACTCTTCTAAATCAGACCGAATTGCGATAGCGCTAAATGTGCGCCGGTCGCCTTTGAGAGTGAATTGCGAATCCGGAACTGGCTGTACAACGGACTCGGGGTCGACAATCGCTTGGTAGGCGGACGTCTCACCAAGCCGGTCGAGCCAGGCGGAGTTCAAGGGGCCGGTGGCCACTGTTGTCGAAGTCGGTCGACGACCAATAGTCGAGTAAAGGCTTTGCGCCCCATCAGCAAAAGACACCGCGCCGACAGCACCTAAATCAGCGGATTCCAAAGCGGGCCCATGAATAGGGACATAGGAGGATGGGAGCAATTCGTGGCGAGTATCTGAAAAAGCCGCAGAGGCTCTCGCGAACGTGATTGCAGCCAACGGGTCAGTCTCGGCGGCTTTAGCCCAGGCTTCGAGAGCTTGCGGAGAAATGACGAGACTCAGCGGCAAAGGCGAAGCAGCAACGCGATCGACAAACTCTGTCATCGGAGTGTTCTCGTGTGTCGCCTCGAGAAACGTTCCTGTTGGGGTGGCGCCATCTGGCTCTAGTTGGGGTGCTGGCGTCATCGTCCAGAGCCACGCGAGGTGAACAGACCTCACCGGACGTTGTTCTGTGATGATTAGCCACGTGACGGTTCGGGCGAGTTCCGTACCCGAGTCGTCCCTGATTAGTAGTTCGGTTGGATACACGCCCGGGGTCGAGATGTTGAGACGCGTAAAATCGAACTCTTCGTCGGCATCCTGGAGGCGCACTCGTACCTGCAAGTCGCCGTTTGAAGCGCGTTTGAGTCCGGCGAACGGAATTTCGACGGCATCTGTAATCCCACCGAGGTCTTCGCTAGAAGTCGTGGCGTCTAATTGCTTGAGTGTTTCGATTCTTGGATGGGCAACGACCCGCACCTCGAGATTTTTGAAAGCACCGATGGCACCCGATACTCGCAGTCCGAACCGCACTGTGCCTTCTAGTGGAGTCGTCGGGTTCTGTGAGGCGAGTTGCACTGAAATCGGAATCTGAGACTTCCGAAAGTCAGTAGGAGCAAGGCCACGAGCGTTCATTAAAGGTGCGCTGGACCAGAAAATAGCTGTCATCGCGGCTACCGCACTCAGGCCTCTTCGCACAGACATTGATTCTGAGCGTAGGGGCGAGGGCGCCAACAGGCGGCTATTAGCGAATCGCAGCGCGAATTGGAGTTCAGGAGATATTGCGTCGTGCCGATGACATACACGATTAGGGGGAGCAAATGAGTCCCATTCGCGCATCTGGAGGACCAAAGCTGTGCTTGATCTAGAAGAACTATTGAGGACGGCGGCAGCGCGCGAGGCGTCTGATATCCACATCAAGGTTGGCTCGTCGCCGATCTTGCGCATCGACGGCCGCCTCGAACGCCTCGACTACCCGACTGTTACGCCAGCAGAAACTGAGCGAATCGCGTTCGCGATTATGCCGAAACAGCGAGCCGAAACTTTTTTAACGACCTGCGAAGCAGACTTTGCGCACTCTGTAGTTGGCCTAGGTCGGTTTCGTGTGAACGTTTTGCGTCAACGTGGCTCCGTCGGCCTCGTGATGCGGCGTGTCGAAGGCGCGATTCCGAGTTTCGATGAGCTTGGGTTGCCACCTGCTGTGAAGCGACTAGCGGAGAATCCTCGCGGTCTTGTGCTTGTCACCGGCCCTACTGGGTCAGGTAAGACGACGACTCTCGCATCGATGATCGATCACATCAACGAAACGATGTCGAGACACATTGTGACGATCGAAGACCCGATCGAGGTTCTCCATTCAGACAAGTGCTCTGTTGTCAATCAGCGCGAGATCGGAACCGATACAGCGGATTTCAATTCAGCGCTCAAGCACGTATTGCGCCAGGACCCAGATGTGATTTTGATTGGGGAGATGCGCGATGCCGAGACGGTTAAGACGGCGCTGTCCGCAGCCGAGACCGGCCATCTGGTTTTTTCGACACTCCACACAATTTCTGCGACTGAGACCATCAATCGGATTATCGATTTCTTTCCGCCTGATGAGCAAGCGCAGGTTCGTATGGCCGTCGCAGGGTCATTGCGCGGCATAGTGAGCCAACGCTTGGTTGAGTGCCGAGACGGATCGGGTCGTGTTCCCGCCGTCGAGGTTCTTGTAGCAACTGGCCGAGTCTTCGACAAGATCATCAATCCAGAAGAGACCCACGAGATAAACGAAATCATCGCGGATGGCGAGTACTACGGCATGCAATCTTTTGATCAGGCACTCCTTGCCCTCTACTCGCGGGGCGCGATCGAATTGAGAGAAGCGCTTGCCGCCTCAAGTCGTCCGCATGACCTGAGACTCATGATCGAACAGTTCACTTTGGCTTCTGCGGAGAATTGAGTCGAACTTCTTCGCTTAGATTCGCGACAATGGCAGGGTGAATCCGGTTCCTCATCGTCTCGCGCCCTTACTAGGGCCAGAGTCGCCGTTGCAGGAACTAGCCGGGTTGCTTCTAGAAGCCGGATATGAGTGTTACCTAGTCGGCGGTCCCGTTCGCGATGTCTTGTTGGATCGTGATATCTCAGACATCGACCTCACAACAAACGCCAGACCAGACGAGATCGAAAAGATCATTGGACCCTGGGCTGACCAAGTTTGGCTCCAAGGTGCGCGATTCGGAACGGTGGGCGCATCGAAGCGCGGGATCAATTTTGAGGTGACCACTTTTCGGGCCGACGTGTACCACGCAGACAGTCGCAAGCCAGAGGTCGAGTTCGGCGATGACATCAAGACAGACCTCGGGCGTCGCGATTTCACTGTCAATGCGATGGCATTACGGCTCCCTGACCTAGAGCTAGTCGATCCGTTCGGCGGACTAGCAGATGTAATGGCGCGACGGTTGCGCACGCCGCTCTCTGTGGATATCAGCTTCAATGATGATCCATTGCGAATGCTCCGCGTGGCGCGGTTCGTGGCTCAGATTGGTTTCGAACCCGACGACGAAGTGGTCGAAGCGATGTACCGGCTACGTGAGCGTCTCAGCATTATCAGTGCCGAAAGAATCCGTGACGAGCTATGCAAGATGCTTCTCGCCGCAGACCCGAGCGCAGGGCTGTTGTTGCTTGCGACCACCAAGCTCGCAGATGAATTCTTCCCGGAACTCAACCAAATGTCGCTAGAGCAAGACCCAATACACAGCCATAAAGACGTCCTCACACACACGATTGCCGTAGTAAAGAACACGCGACCAGAATTATTGGTTCGGCTTGCGGCTTTGTTCCACGACATCGGCAAACCCAAGACGCGCGGCTATAGCAATCGCGGCGTCACGTTTCATCACCACGAAGTCGTTGGCGCGCGAATGACCAAAGAACGAATGACAGCTATGCGGTTTTCGAACGAGCTTGTGGAGTCGGTTACGAAGCTCGTGTACTTGCACCTGCGCTTACACACCTATCGCATGGGATGGACAGATTCAGCCGTTCGCCGCTATGTACGCGATGCCGGCGACCTGCTCGATGACCTGAACCACCTGACGCGGTGTGACTGCACGACAAGAAACAAGCGCAAAGCAGACGAACTCGCGAAGCGCATGGACGAACTCGAATCGCGAATTGCAGAACTACGCGCCAGAGAAGAACTTGACGCGATTCGACCACCCCTAGATGGTGGGCAGGTAATGCGATTCCTCGATGCGAAGCCGGGGCCGATCATTGGCCAGGCACTTAACTTCTTGTTAGAGCTGAGGCTCGAAAGTGGGCCGATCGAAGAATCGTTGGCCTACGCGCGGTTAGCTGAGTGGGCCGCCGAACGCAACATTTCGGTTCATAACCCCTGACGACGCAGTCGCCAGATCACAGTGCTCGGGAGACTTGGTCCTGAGTCAGAGCTATTGCGTGGGCTCAACTCAAGGAGTTGGTCGACTGCGAAGCCAGCGCGCGAAAATGCCTGAAACAAAGTGGATAATGAGCGCAACTCGACGTTGAATGACTCTCCAAGGTGGTCGACGCTGATGGTCCCTTCGCCTAAGTACGACCGCGTGAGCAAAGTCTTGCCGAGAGCAAGTTGTCCATCTGCCAGCACAGAATCACGGCCGATGCACATCGCAAAAGGATGCGGTAAAGAGATCACGAACGCTGCGTTTGGCTTGAGTACGCGATGAGCTTGACGAAGTACCCGGTCGAGGTCGGCTACTTCGGCTAGCGCGCCAGCGCTCAGCGCGACATCGACCGACTCGGCGCGCAGGAACGCAAGATCAGCGAGATCGCCGACACGCACTTCGATTCTGACGTCGCTTAGTTCGGCGATGCGGCGGGCATGGGCTGCTAACTGTTCGGAAGGCTCGATTGCAATTGCCTTAGCGCCTTGGCGCACGAGGGCGACTGCGTTGTGCCCAGTACCACAACCGAATTCGAGCACACGTTTGCCTTCGAGCGAACCGAGTAGCCGAAGGTCTCGCTCGCTCGACACGTCATCGCCATTCAGCAAGGATGTGTAGCTAATGATGCTCGCTTCTTGGTGACCTGCCATTTCGGCTTGTTTCGCGGCGACCCTGTCCCAGGCTTCTGTGTTCGTCATGCCCCTATTTTGCACCACGATTAGCTGTTGCGGGGTGAGGCCATTTTGTTGGGGGCTCTACAATCCGCTTGTGCATCGCGAGATTGACTATGCGCTAGCCCGGCGGGCAACGATCCGCGAATTCGAACGCGGAGGGCTCAGCCGACGCGATATTTGCGATGCACATCCAGAATTGTTGAGAGCGGCCCGCCACCTAGGCGACGACTCGAACGACGCATGTCCGATCTGTGCGGAAGAACCTTTGAAACGGGTTCGTTACGTCTATGGCACGGCATTGAAAGCCGCGAATGGGAGAGCGCTCACGAGTGCCGACGAACTCGAAAACTTGCGGCGAAGGCATGACGAGTTCGCGTGCTACTTGGTAGAGGTTTGCCTCGAGTGCAGTTGGAACTATCTGATTAGGATGTCCTTGGTGGGACGAAGCCACGCTGGCTGATCGAATCTTCGGCTGTACAACCCCTCCCGCGCAGGGTTATTCTTATAGTTGCCGCCGGGAGCCGATCGTGCCCTGGACGGTGGAGGCGAAAAATGACTTCTACTACCGTTCCTTCTATTACGGCTGCGAAAGGTCGCGGGGAACCGCTCGTGATGATCACGGCCTATGACGCTCCGACTGCTCGCGTTGTCGACAAGGCTGGCGCTGACATGATTCTCGTCGGCGACTCAGTGGCCATGGTCGTACTCGGGTACAACGACACTCTTGCTGTGACAGTTGACGACATGTGTCATCACATTTCCGCTGTTGCTCGTACCAACCCTCGCGCTCTCGTAGTCGGCGATATGCCATGGATGAGCTACCACGTGTCGCGTGAAGAGACCGTCCGTAATGCGGCTGCGCTAGTACGTGCCGGTGCTGGATGCGTGAAACTCGAAGGTGGCAAGAAGCGCGTCGAAGCGGTGCATGCAATTCTTGACGCAGAGATTCCAGTAATGGGGCATGTAGGTCTGACTCCTCAGTCGGTGAATGCTCTCGGTGGTTATCGAGTGCAAGGCAAAGACCTAGATGGCGCCCGCGTAATCGTCGACGATGCAATTGCGCTCGCCGAGGCAGGCTGTTTTGCAATTGTCCTTGAGGCCGTCCCAGACGGGGTTGCGCGCATGGTTACCGACTCTGTTGGCGTGCCAACTATCGGAATTGGCGCTGGTCGACATTGCGACGGGCAAGTGCTCGTCTGGCACGACCTTCTCGGCTTCGCCCCTCCCGACCGACAAGCCCCGAAATTTGTGCGGCGGTATGCCGAACTCGAAATCGCGGCTACTCAAGCATTGGAGGAGTTTGTCGCCGATGTGCGAGAGGGCCGTTTCCCAAGTAGTTCTGAGACTTACCACATGGCGGATCAAATGGCCGCGGGACTCGGAATGTACGGGGGTATGACTGTCGAGCCGTCTAACGCGTGAGATCGACCGTTTGGCGCGTAAAAACAATGTTTGTTCTGGCAGGACTCGGCTTGTTTTTGGCCGCTTGTGGCGCAGATGATCGAGCGCGCATATCCACGTCTTCGCAGATCAGTTCTGCCGACATTTCAATCTCTACGGTGCTCGTGGGATCGCCATCAACGATCCGCTTAGGTGTTGGTACCGACGACTGTCTCGATATTCAGGTTGCCGATTCTGAGCGCGAGCGCGCAAGGGGACTCAGTTCGCGAGACGATCTCGGCGAAATAGACGGCATGTTGTTCGTATGGGAAGAAGATGTCGAGGCTTCGTTCTATATGTACAAAACTCGTTTCCCGATTTCGATTGGCTGGTATTCGGCTAGCGGTGGACCTATAGGAACAGCGGAGATGCAGCCCTGTCTCGAACCCCTTCCGGAAGATTGCCCGCTATATGGGCCTCCAGGGAAATACCGCTACGCGCTAGAAACTGGGTCGGGCGGTTTGGGTGGTGGGGCGATCCACGGGTGTTGATGTCCGAGGAATGAGATACGTTCCGCCCCGATAGGAACAGCGCCGAGGGGTCCCTGGTAATCTCAGCGATTCACATAACCAACCTGCTCTCGCACTCTCGGTCTTTGGCTGAGGCGTCCGAGAGCCCACTGCAAGAGCAGTGGACCGAAGGAGGAGGCCCATGAGGGCCTATGAAATCATGGTCATTCTCGACGCCGACCTGGAAATGGAGCAGGTCCGGGCAGATATCGAGAAGTGGCTCAGCCTTATCGAGTCAAAGGGCGCCGAGCGCGGCCTTGTCGATGTTTGGGGCAAGCGTCGTTTTGCTTATGAGTTGAAGCATCGCTGGGAAGGCATTTACGTTGTTCTTCAGGCGAAGGCTGACCCAGCAGCGATGGACGAGTTGAACCGGGTCCTCTCCCTAACAGATTCAGTAATCCGCCACAAGGTGTTGCGCATCCCAGAGTCGGTCTACGGACCGAAAAAGGCTGCAAAGGCATCGGCGGACTCATAAGGAGAGACACATGGCAAACAACCCCAACAGCATCACGATTGTTGGCAACATCACACGCGACCCAGAAATGCGTTACACGCCGAGCGGTGCCGGACAGGCAACTCTCAGCGTTGCCGTCAATCGCTCATGGAAGAACCAGCAGTCCGGAGAGTGGGAAGAGCGAGTGAGCTTTTTCAACGTCGTGTGTTGGAGAGACCTAGCCGACAATGTCAGCGCATCGCTCAAGAAGGGCACGCGCGTGATTGTCACTGGTCGCCTTGAGCAACGCAGTTGGGAAACTGAGAGCAAAGAAAAGCGGAGCGTCGTAGAGATTATTGCCGACGATGTTGCACCGAGCCTGCTCTTTGCTACAGCAGACGTCCACCGCACAGAACGCAAAGGTTCAGGCGATGGCGGAGGATTCAATAACAGAGCCCAGGGCAGCACAGCTACCTCCAACTCTGGATCAGGCGGATACGAAGACATGGGCGAAGAGCCCTTCTAGTTAGGCGAAGAAAATGGCAAGAGAACGACGCAAGCCCGCTCCCGCTGACAAGCGGCGCGCGCCAAAAAAGAAGCAGTCAATCCTCAGCAGCGAGCGTGTTGATTACATCGACTACAAAGATGTCAACTTGCTCCGACGATTCATGTCGGAGCGGGCCAAGATTCGCGCTCGACGTGTAAACGGCAACGATCAACAACAACAAGCCGCCATTGCCAGGGCGATTAAGGTGTCGCGCGAGATGGCGTTGCTGCCGTACAGCGTCCGGCAGGTCACGTCTCGCTCTAAAGGCAAAGGCCGTGACCGTGGCGACCGCGAAGAGCGCGATCTCGAGGCTCCAGACACGCGGGTCCGCGAGTCCTATGAAACCGAGTCAGATAACGACCTCGAGCTTGCCGTTTTCGAAGAATTCGCAGACGCGAGTGCAGTAGCTGACGGCGAGGAAGACCGATGAAGATCGTGCTACGCGACGATGTCGCGAATCTGGGTTCTAAAGGCGATCTGATCGAGGTCGCAGACGGCTATGCCCGCAACTTCTTGGTACCGCGCGGGTTCGCGCTCGTTGCATCAAAGGGCGTGATCAAGCAGGCCGAGGCGATGCGTCGCAATCGCGAGGCTCGCGAGTTGCGCCTCAAGGAAGCGGCTCTCGCAGTGGCGAAACAACTCGAGGGTGTTGCGATCGAGATCAAGGTTCGCGCTGGGGAGGGCGGCAAGTTGTTCGGTTCGGTTACACCAACCGATATTGCCGATGCGATCAGCGCCAATATCGACTCGGAGATCGACCGGCGGTCTCTCGACCTCATTGAGCCCATCAAGGGCCTCGGCGAATTTTCCGTGACCGTGAAGCTTCATGCAGATGTCGCGCCGACGGTCACCGTGGTAATCGTCGCGATCTGAGACTCGCGACTGGGCTTATCCACAGCTCAAATGACTTATCCACAATTTCGGTTTCTTGACTTAGATGGGCGACCCAATGGGTCGCCCATCACTCATTGTGAGCCACGTTTTCGCATGGAATAGTTGATCCAATGTGGCGATCCATGAATTCTCACTCAGAGTGAGCGACCTAGCACTGATCGATAATGTTTCTATGCTCCTCGAGATATACACAGCTAATCCACAGGTAATGCACCGAAAATCCACCGGATGTTCCCCTAGCGATACACAGGCAGAGCATGGTTTGCTTACATCCTGCGGCGGGGGTTCGCGGATTGTTTGCGGGGGACGTGGGAACTAGTGGTTCAGTTTTTTGATGAGTCGCGTCGGGCGGCGGCGCAAGAGGGCGGGAGAATTCCTCCCCATAATGTTGAGGCAGAGGAGTCGCTGCTCGGCGCCATGATGTTGTCACGTGACGCGGTCATGGTCGCTGTCGAACAGCGCATCGACCCACGCAATTTTTACAAGCCTGCGTATGGACACGTCTACGAAGCGTGCTTTGACCTCCATTTCCGTGGCGAAGCGATAGATCCAATAACGGTTGCCGAGGAACTACGACGCAAGGGGTTGCTCGACGCAATTGGTGGCAGGGCGACTCTGTTGCGCATTCAGGCTGCGACGCCGGCGTCGGCCAATGCTGCGCACTACGCCCAGATAGTTGCCGACCTTGCGCTGATGCGCCGACTTATTGGAGTTGCCGGCGATATCGCCGAGATGGGCTACAGCGGAGCAGAAGATGTGGCGGTAACCGTCGATCGCGCAGAGTCGATGGTGTTCGAAGTAGCCGAACATCGTGTGGCCGATTCTCTTACGTCACTATTTCCTGCGCTTGAAGCCACGATGGACCACCTCGAGCAGCTCTACGACCGTGATTCTCATCTGATCGGAACGCCGACGGGTTATCGAGATCTCGACGAGATCTTGCTCGGTCTGCAACCATCGAACCTTGTAATCGTTGCTGCGCGGCCGGGTCAAGGCAAGACGAGTTTTGCTCTCGGTGCTGCGTTGCATTGCGCACTCGAGGAACGCAAGCCAGTGCTGTTTTTCTCGATGGAAATGGATCACCTCGATCTCACGAAACGCTTGCTTTCTTCTGATGCCCGCATCGATGGCCGCGCCTTGCAGACGGGCCGGATCGCAGACAACGACTGGCCGAAGCTCAACCAAGCCGTCGGGCGGCTCGGAGAAGCCCCATTTTTCATCGATGACAATCCGCACTGCACCGTGATGGAGATGCGCGCCAAGGCGCGCCGGACCCGGCAGCGTTTTGGCGACATTGGTCTCATCGTCGTCGACTATTTGCAGCTCATGTCATCGAGTAAGAAGGTCGAGAGCCGCCAAGTCGAAGTGTCGGAGTTGTCGCGCGGCCTCAAGATTCTCGCTCGCGAACTCAAGACTCCTGTGATGTGCTTGGCCCAGCTAAATAGGCAGGTCGAGTACCGCAATGACAAGCGACCGATGCTCGCAGACCTTCGCGAAAGTGGATCGATCGAGCAAGACGCCGATGTCGTCATGTTTATTTATCGGGACGAGTACTACAACGAGGCTTCCGAAGATAAAGGCAAGGCCGAGATCATCGTTGCGAAGAACCGATCCGGACCGACCGGCGTCGCGCGACTTGCATTCCTAGACAAGTACACCAAGTTCGCCAACATGGCACGCGACTAATTCTGTAACACAACGATGGGAACGGCTGCGTTACTAGCTCTCGCCTCAGCAGCGTTGCACGCGAGTTGGAACCTGATTGTTAAGACAAGCGCAGATAGAGAACTCGCGGCTTGGGGCCAATTCTTGTTTGGTTCGCTGTTGTTCTTGCCGTTCTTGGTCTATGTCGGCCTTCCGCCAGGTCCAGCGTGGGGCTTCCTTATCGCGTCGGGTCTTATCCACCTCGCATATGTCGAAGGCTTGGTACGTGCGTACCACCACGGCGACTTCTCTTTTGCTTATCCGCTCGCTCGAGGTGGTGGTGCGCTATCGGGAGCACTTATCGGAGCGATAGTCCTCGGGGACACGATGAGGCCATGGGCTTGGGTTGCACTCGGTGTCGTTGCCGTCGGGCTTCTGTCGTTGGTGAGACCAGGCGCCACCCGCGCGTCTATCGGCTGGGCAGCATTCACAGCAGTGGTAATCGGCACATACAGCGCGATCGATGCAGCTGGTGTGCGACATTCTGGTGACGGTATCGGAGAGCGCTTCGGCTACGGGATATCGCTGACGCTTTGTGCCGCCGTCGCGTTGTCAGTCGTTGGTTGTGCTCGTGGGCGTGGCGGGGAATTCGTTTTGATGATCCGAACTAAATGGCCGACGGTGGCATTGTCGGGATTATGTCTCACGGGCGCGTATTCACTGGTTCTTGTAGCCGTATCGATTCCAGATGTTCCGCTCGGTTATGTGGCAACGTTGCGCGAGTCATCTGTTGTGTTCGGAGCGCTAATTGGCTGGGTGTTCCTAAAGGAACGGCTAGGTCGGGCGCGGCTCGCGTCATCGACGGTGGTGCTAGCTGGCATGGTCTGGCTAATCGCGATTGGCTAACTCCGACTTCAAAAGAGCGTGAAACTCATAGAGTCGCCACGCAGCGTTGCAAGGTCAACCTCTACGCAGGCGATGCCTTTGCTTTCTGCAAAAACTTTGGCCTGAGGCTTGAAGCGTTGCGCCACGAACATCGCACGTGTCGGCGCGAACCGACTATCTCGATCTAAACGTTCCTGATAACGCAACAATTGCTCGACCCCAGCGATTTCGCCGACGCGTTTTATTTCGATTGCAATTGTCTGGCCGTTCGAGTCGACGCAGAGCAGATCGACTGGCCCTATATCAGTGGGATATTCACGTTTCACAAGTACAAAATCACTGCCAAGCACGGTGACTTGATCTGCGAGAAGTTCTTGGAGTTGGGATTCGACACCATCTTTTTCGAGACCTGGTTCAACGCCGAGAGTGTGGTCGATGTCGGAGAAAACCTCGTGGAGTTCGATACAAAGAGTCTCACCTTTAGGGGTTGAAGCAGTGACCGTGCCCTCACCAAAAGTGATAGTGCATGGAGGGTTCATCCAGTTGAGTGGCTTGAATGCCTTGGCGTCGCTGTGAACCGCAATTGAACCATCGGCTTTCAACAAAATCAGTCGGTTAGCGCGCGCAAGGCGCGCGCCGAGTCTGCCCTTGTACGCAACCGAACACGATGCGATTATCACTCTCACTAGAGGGGAGTTTCGCGCGCGTCAGCGTTGTACATGTCATGCCGATACGCTGAAGCGCAGATGGACTTTTATTCAGATGTACTGCGCAATATCGTGCTTGCTTTAGGGGCAGCACTATTTTTTGGAAACTCGATGGCGCTGTATCACAGACGGCGTGATGCCGACCAAGCGGTTCGGCGTACGGTCGCTAAGGCGAGGCCAGGCAGTCCTGTTCGTGGCTATCGACGCGACGCGACTCTCACGGACCGACCGCAGGCCCCGATTGGGCGGTCGTTGTTGTATGCCGGGATTGGCTTGCTGATGGTCGTGTGGTGGATTGGTTCTGTAGCTGCAACGTAGCGTCAAGCTTCAACAGACGGAACGTCGTTTGCTCAGTATATGGTTCAGCTAGTTTTGGCCTCGCGGGCACCCGGCGGGCGGTCCGATAGCCGGAATCATCTAGCCATTGCCCCCACGGAGTATCGATGCTCAGCCATCAGCGGAACGTTCGAACACTCATTGGCTTATTGCTAATAGCGCTTAGTGCCCCGGGCGTTTCTACGCCAGCGAATGCGGGGAACGCTCCGCAAGATTCGCTTACGACAGAGGATCCGATCAACAACACTCCGCGCGTGAGTAACGGGCGTGTCTACGCGATTGCAAAAGTCGGTGGGACTGTCGTCGTCGGCGGGACCTTCAGTGCAGTTCAGTCATCGACCGGGGGGCTGAGCATCGCGCGTAATTACATTATGGCATTCGACGAGCTCACGGGCGCGGTAAGTACGACATTCGTCCCAACACTTGATGGAACCGTGAACGCGCTTGCAGCTTCGCCAGACGGCAAGTCTGTCTATGTCGGTGGCGCGTTTCGGACTGTCAACGGTGTCGCTCAGCGCGGAGTTACGAGACTGAATGTAAGCACCGGTGAGCGCTACGCCTCGTTCAATGCGCGTACAACTTCCGCGGTCAACGACGTCGTGTATAACTCGGGTCAGCTGTATATCGGCGGGTCGTTCACGCAAGTTAACGGCACGGCACGGCTGCGTATGGCCGGACTCGATGCAGAAACCGGAGCATTGCTCGCGGGTCCGAACTCAGATATCGGAGTGGCCTTCCAGGGCTCTCCAACTGTCGCAAAAGTTGATGTGTCGCCCGACGGAAGTCGCCTTGTAGCAATAGGCAGTTTCACAATTATTGACGGTCAGAGCCGCATGCAGATCGCTCAATGGGATTTAGCTGGCGCTAACGCCACGCTCTCCACTTGGCAAACCGATCGCTTCGGCAACGTGTGCGAGCCGAGTTTCTATTACTACTTGCGCGATGTCGATTTTTCGCCTGACGGAAGCTATTTCGCTGTGGTTTCTACTGGTGCCTATAGGCGCGCACCAGCGTTGTGTGACTCGACTTCGCGTTGGGAAGGTGGCACGAGCGGAGCAAACCAACAACCAACGTGGGTCAACTACACCGGCGGCGACTCTTTGTGGTCGGTCGCAGTTACTGCAACGGCCGTATACAACGGCGGTCACTCGCGCTGGCAGAACAACTCTTGGGCGTCGAACGCCGCCGGAGACGGCGCAGTCGATCGCGACGGGATAGCTGCGCTTGATCCGCTCACGGGTATGCCGCTGCGCTGGAATCCAACGCGAGAGCGTGGCGTAGGAGCGTTCGCCCTCGTGGCAACAGCCGATCGCCTCTACGTCGGCAGCGACACGAACTCGCTAGGTCACGAATATCATCCGAGGCTCGGAGCGCTACCACTCTTTGGCGGACGTGTGCCTGTGCAACCGACGGACGTGAAGTTGCCCGTCACCTTCCATCATGTTCGCGGCAATGAAGTTCGCGATGTTGACTTCGATGGAGCCACCGCTACCGACACGGCGCTGGTTGATTCATCGCTCGAACCGGCGTCGATACTTGGTGCGTTTAGCCAGCGCGGGCACGTTTACTACGTCACTGGGGATGGTCGCTTCTACTCGCGTACCTGGGATGGCGCTTCGGCTGGTGTACCTCTCGACTTGATTACCGATGCTGGCTACCCAACGACGCTGCCGCGCGGTTGGACTGACAGGGTTAGATCCCTCGCGTTTTCTCGCGGCCGGATCTACTACACGAAACTCGGGTCCGACAGTGTGTTCTGGCGATGGTTCGGCTTGGATGCGAGCGTTCTGGGCGCCGAGGAGTTCATCGCATCCACTTCGGGAGGCAGCGCGATAAGGGGTTTTGAAATCATCGGCGACCGCGCTTATCTGGCGTGGTCCGATGGTCGTTTCTACTCCGCCTCCGTGACAGCTAGTGGAGCAGTCGGCGTCGCTGGGCGCTACGCAATCGATAAGGCGAATGGCACGATTCCGTGGGGGACGAGTGGCGACTTTTGGACCACGCAGGCCGACGGTCCACTGCCACCGCTAGCGGCCGGCGCTCTCAAATATGGAGCATTCGTCAGAACGAATGATGGCGAAACCGAAGAGCAAGCGATCCAAAGGTTCGAATCACAAGTCGATCGCCCGTTAGATGTCGTGAGGGTGTTTCGGACCTGGGACGAAGCATTCCCTTCTCAGAATCACAACTGGTTACGTGACTCTGGCCATGATCTTGTCTTATCCGTGTATCCAATGCGCTCCAACGCAACTCGAGTGTCATGGAGCGAGATAGCCAATGCGGCTCCTGGCTCGGCGGTCTACGCCGAGATCGTTTCTTGGGCACAACGAGTGCGAGATTTTGGCGCGCCGATTTCGTTCTCGTTTCATCATGAGCCAGAGACAGTCGAGGACATCCCGTTCGGCACAGATGACGAATTCATTGCGGCGTACCGCAAGGTCGTAGAAATCTTCCGAAATAACAACGCGGACAAGGTTGAGTTCATGTGGATCATGACTAGCTACAGCTTCCTTATGCCACTCGATGATCGTCGCGCGGCGCCTCTTTGGTATCCAGGAGACGATGTCGTAGATCAAATTGGCGCGGACGCGTACAACTGGTCGAGATGCCGAACCAACGAGCAGGTCGCGTGGGAAACGCCGGACCAGATTCTTGGTGGTCTGCGTACATTCGGCACATTGCACCCAGAGGCTGAACTTTGGTTGTCGGAGTTCGCTAGTACCGAAGACATTGTTGACCCGAACCGCAAAGCGACATGGATGACCGAGTTGCGCGCATTGTTGAAGTTGCCTGGATGGGAACAGTTCGAAGGTGTGCTCCACTTCAACCAGGTTCATACTGCCCCCGGCACTAACTGCCAATGGTGGGTCGATAGCTCGCCTGCAACGCTCGCTGCCGTGCAGGCCTTGGCGGCCGATGAGTTCTTCGGCGGAGATGGCACTCCTCCCCCTCCACCTCCGTTGGCGCCTGAGCCCGACGTCGTGTTTGTTGTAGGCAACCCACTTGCGCTAAATGCCGCAGATGTCGCGGCAGTGAGTCACATGAGGCAAGGCGGCAGAGTCGTTGAGGTGATAGACGATGCCGTCGTGCAGTCTTCTGATGCTACGGGCGTCAAGGCCGTTGTGATTTCGGCATCGAGCTCAGAGTCACCAGCGGCGCGACTACGAGAGATAACGACTCCAATCCTGACTTGGAAGCCGTACACGTATGACGATTTACGCATGACTGGCACAGTGGCTCTGACCGACTATGGGAGCACCAACGCGACACAGATCGTGATGTCGAGTATCAACCACCCATTGCGAGCTGGACTCAACGGAACGCAGACGATCACAACCACTACACGCTCGATCGCGTTCGGCCGACCATTAGCGAGCGCTGATGTCATCGCTTACAACGGGTCGAACCCAACTCTGTTCGTTTATCAATCTGGCGACGTGCTTACTGTCGGAACAGCACCTGGTTGCCGAATTGGTTTTCCGGGAGGGTCGGCAGCGATGGATGCATTTACCGCCACTGGGTGGTCGCTGTTCGCGACTGCGCTCGATTACGCGATTGGCGGTTGTGGCTGAGGACTATCTGAATGCCACTATCGTCACGACCGATGTCGGGACCAGTTCATGAGGGCGATATCGCTCTAGGAGTTAGAGACAAGCCAATCTCGCTCGGCTACCACGCTGGTCTCGACGGCCTGCGCGGCCTTGCACTAGTAGCGATCATCATCTACCACTCACAAGTCGGTTGGGCACCGGGCGCATTCTTAAGTGTCTCTACGTTCTTTACCTTGTCTGGTTTTTTGATCACGAGTCTCTTGCTCGTTGAACACTTGCGCACGGGGCGAATCTCTCTAAAGAATTTTTGGAATCGCAGGCTTCGACGGCTGATGCCAGCAGCGACGGTCGCGATTGTCGTCATCATTTTTGGTGCGTGGGTATTCGGTGACTCAAGCCAACTCGCACGAATGCGAGGCGACTCGCTCGGAGCACTCGGTTACTTAGCGAATTGGCGGTTCATTGCTGCTGGTGATGCTTATGGCGCGACATTTGCAAGCCCATCGCCGTTCACACATTTTTGGACCCTGGCGATCGAGGAGCAGTTCTATCTAATTCTGCCAGCTCTTGTAACGGCAGTACTTGCCGTGGGCAGCGGGTCGCGTCGCGCGCTAGCGGCTGTGCTCGGCGGTCTAGTGATCGCGTCGCTGATATGGGCGCATGTCTTGTTGGGACGAGATGTTGCACTCGACCGTTTGTATTGGGGCACCGATGTTCGAGTTGTCGAGTTCCTGGCCGGCTCACTTCTCGCGATTGCGTGGAGTTATCGGCCGACTCCATTCACAGGCATCTACCGACACGTCGTTGATGCGGTCAGCTCGCTTGCACTAATAGCGATGCTGGCATTGTGGGCCACAGCACACTTCGATTCGCCTGTGGTGTACCAAGGCGGACTAGCAGCGTATTCATCGCTGACACTTGCTGTGATTATCGGTGTGCTTCAACCAGGGAGCGCGGTTCAAAGAGTCCTGGCATTCAGACCACTCGCCTGGGTTGGTGTCGTTTCCTACGGTGCCTACCTCGCGCACTTTCCAATACTCACGTGGCTTGAAGCAAACTCACGTTGGACGCCACCAACTCGGTTGTTTGTTGCATTTCCGATGACGCTCGCCGTAGCTGGCATTTCTTCTAAGTATCTCGAACGACCAATTCGATCTGGCAAACGACTCAGGGGAGCACGGCCTTGGGTGTATGTGCCAACTGCGATGGCGGTAACAGCCGCACTCATCTTTGGTGTTAGCTCGATAGCGGCACCACAATCGCGAGTTGATCCGTTCGCGGGACTGCCACAAATCTTCGATCGCGACCTGGCGCGACTCGCTCAGGTAGTTGGCGACTCAACCGCACCACGAGTCAGTTTCTATGGGGATTCGTCGGCGCTCATGAGTTCCCTCGGCATCTTGGAATACAGCATCGAGCGCCCGAACGACATTGTCAGCGAACTGGGTAGCTCCAAGCTGGGGTGTGCGTTGCTTGCCAATGCCACGCGCGTTGTCCGGGATGTCGAAGAAGTCGCGCCTGAGTACTGCGACGATTGGCAGACCGACTGGGCAGAGGCAGCGGCCGAGCACCCAGTGGATGTCGCTGTCGTGCAGTTAGGGCCGTTCGACGTGACCGATCATCGACTCGTCGACGGTGGCCCGACGCTCACAATTGGCGAGGATGAAGCGCTCGATAGTGCGCTTAGCGCTGCGCTACAGATCGGAGTTGATTCGTTACTAAAACACGCAGGGACGGTTGTGTTGCTCGCAAGTCCAGATATAGATGTTGGTCGAATAGATGGCCGCTCGCGCACAGAGCCATATTCCGAATCAGACCCGGAACGCATGGAACGATTTCGCGAAATCCTCGCCGAGGTCGCCGCGAGTACAAATGGCGTAGTCGTGGTCGATCTCGCGGCATGGATTGCCGAGCGAGACGACGATGCAACGCTTAGGCCAGATGGCGTGCATTTCACACCAGAGACAACAGAACTAGTTGCGGAGTGGTTAGCTCCGCAACTACTGAAGGTTCATTTACAACGAACCGGAAGCACCGAGACGCTGCTCTAGTAATTGCTAATCGTCGTTGAGAATTGTTCCAGTACCGACAGCTCGAGCGAGGATTACGCCGGCACCACTTGCACCACTGAAAGTGACCGTGAAGGTTTCGTCTATTTCGACTGTGCCATCAGCTTGGAACGGCACCAGCAGGAATTGCCATGTCTGTTTGGCCGTGAACGTGAGCTGTCTGCTGGTCGCGTCGAAGTCTTCAGCTCCCGCGCTGCTGACAGTGGTCGCGTAGTTCACAGTCACCGTCTTGCCAGGCGCTTTGTTCGGGGAGACTGTGAATGCGGCGACATTTCGGTCTTGACCTGTTCCGAATATCCAATCGATCAAATCGTTGTAAGCGATATCGCCTTCGCCGACCTTGACATCGTCGATTCCTAGACCCAACTTTGTATTCGGGTCATCGTTAAGAATTGTTCCGGTGCCGACACCTCTAGCGATTGTTGTGCCAGATGGGTTCTCGAGCACGATCGTAAAGTTCTCGTTCGACTCTTTGGTCTTGTCGGACTTTATTTCTATGGCTATCACTGTTTCGGTGTCTCCTGGGTACATCTCGAGAGTTCCGCTGTCAGCGACGAAGTCCTTGCCCGCTGTCGCAGTACCAGCGACGGTGCGGTATTCGACTCAAATCGGTTGGGTAGCTGGCCTGTCGAGGACCACGTTGAAGTAAGCCCAACGCGGTCCATTTGCGTCACCCTCTTGCACTGAGACGTCGCCGATGCTTATCGCTCGAGGTGTTGGGTTCATTGTCTCGGCGATCCACGCGGCATATTTCGACGTCCTAGCGAACATTCCTGGGTAGTCCTTGAGACCACATCCGTAGCCCCAACTAGTAGAGCCAACAAGGACTGGCTCAGGGGTGTAAGCAACTAGCGGACCGCCGGAGTCGCCACAGCATGCACTTTTCTTGCCTTCAAGGTCGCCAGCACATAGGTGGTGCGCTTCTTGATAGTCGCTGCTGTGTTTTCCGCAGCGCCGGTTGCCTTCGGACATCGAGGTCATCTCGACTCCTTGGAGCAAGTTCTCACCCACGCTGATATCAACTTGCCACATGCCCCAACCGTAGGCAGATACCGCAGTCCCGAATGCTGGAAACGCAGAGTCTGTGTTCAATGCGAGCGTTGTCGCGCCTTGGATTGGCGCTGCAAGATGCAACAACGCGACATCGCTTGTAAGTCACAACCCGTCATATTGGGGATGGAGAACTATTTCGTCTACTTCAAGCAGGTCGGCGACTTCGAGATTGCGTAAGTCCGACTCACCGGTCGCCACGAAACGATCGAGCGGGGCTTCATATTCTTCCTCGTATTCCCAAGGAACAAACCACTCGGCACAGTGCGCTGCAGTTAGGACCCATGACTCATCGATAAGGGTTCCACCGCGGAATTGGATCGGGTTGACGTTGCCTTCAACGACCGTCATGAGTGCCACGGTCCATGGAACGGTGGGTATGTCTGTTTCTTCGCCCCCGATGATTCGGGGATTGACTCGTGCTGCATTTGCCTGTGGTACTGCGGTTGTCAGGATTGCCCCGACTGTCACCGCTACTGCAAGCCATTTCGACTTGAACATTGAGTTCTTCACATCCGTACCTTTCATTTGAATAAGAAAAGACCGACCCAGATGAAAAGCGCAAACATGATGAAACATCTATATCAGAGAGGGGGATGATTTGGTGCGTAGTTGAGACGAAGTTCACACTCGCGTTGCGAACGGTGTTTGGCGCTACTTAGGCACCCAGCGCAAGGCAAGCTTGGCGCATCTCTTTGATGCTCGCGAGTTGAATTATCTCGAAGTCGTGCTGCCAGTAGACGTGGTGGATCGCGAACTTCGGGCCGACTATGCGCACGCGAAGACCACGGTCGCGCGCCGCAATGGCGTGATCAATAAAGATGTGGTCTCCGCTCCCGATGATTAGTTCGTCTGCACGATCGCATACGTAGTCGATCGGCACATCGGTAATGAGTCTCAGGTCGGCGCCATCTTGACCGTAGGCGCAGCGGACGCTCGGTTTCGGGCGAAGCAGGCCATAGCTGTACGCAAGTTGAGGGGTCGCAGCAACAAAAATCAGATCATCGGACTTAGCATCGACGGCGGTCTCGAAGCCATCGATGGTTAGTCGCAGGCGGTCATCTCCGCAGCGCCCTCCACCTACCTGGTTCTCGATGTCGAGCAGAATGATTCGGCGACCGGAATCGACGGTTGACGATGCAGTGCAACTCATGTTTCCTCCCAAAAGCTGATCGACTGTTCATTCGCAGTATCGCAAAGGGGTGGGACACGACTTAGGGTGTCAGTCGTTGTCGATGATGACCACCGCGCCGACGCCGTTGTAGCCACCGATCCCGGCATTCACTGTGTCCGTGACCTGGACTAAGGCGACCTCGTCAGTCTCAGCGATGGGATCGTCGATGATCTTGACCGGTAGATAGACGACGGGGAGATATGGGCTAATCAGCGTGCTCCGATTAGCCGCCTGAAAGTCTGAAGCGTTGGCGGTCCAAGGCAGTGTGTGCCAATCGAATGCTGCTGCGCTCACCAAACGATCAGGGTTGGCATCGAGCCGAATGCGCACCATAGCGATCCCGACATCTTCAGAAACGGTGACGGCTAACGGGACGAGTTTCGGGCGCTCGAAAGTTCTGCCAGTGAACGAAATCATCATCATGGCGCGCTCTGTTGGTTCATCGGAACGCTGCACGATCACAAAACATGGCGTACCACCGTCTCCGCAGGTGGTGATCGACTCAGGTCTCGTGAGCCGCCGTCTTACGACAAGTGGTGTCATAACGACACCACTTGAACTTGATTCAACGATCTTGCCGTGAGTGCAGCGTTCGAGCCACGGATACGTGAAAGGAACCCAGCACTGCCGTACACGGAATTCGGCATTGGGAGTGAAGCCGAGTCCCGATACCTGCACGACTTGCTGGCCTACCAGCCCGACGCTCGGGACCGCGACTGCGATCGGTTGGCGAATTGCGGGAGGTGTTGAATCGAAAGTGAGTGCTACATCGCGGATCAAGTACGCGGGCTGGAATGCTTGCGATGCCTCGATGTGTAGGAAGCACTGGATCACCCCACAGTCGACGAGCGGTCCGAGTGGTTGTCCCCAAAAGTTCATTCGGCTTGCTGGGATACTGACGGGATCAGAGCCAACCATTTGGATGCCTGTCGCGTAAGTCCAGCACTGGTCGGTTGAGTCAGTTCCGTAACACTGGCGAATCGAAACCGAAGTGTCTACGAGCGGCTCAGTCACGCGAATCGAAACTTGAGCTCCGTCGGCAAGGTTCTCAGTAGAGGAGACAACGATCACCGGAGCAACCGCAGAACTCGCCTGCCCCGGTACAACGACTGCAACGATCGCAAGACACGTGAGCAGCCATCGAAATCGCATGCCGCGAGACCCTAGGGCGGTACCCGCGCTACGAACAAGGGAGCGAGGGGCGCGGATGTACGCCGGTTACTTGTGTCAGAGCAACGCCGTCACAGTTTGGCTGATTCTTGGATGAGCCTTGGATAACGGTTTGAACGGCCATATTTAGTCTTCAAAGCTGTTGTATCCACAGGCGTTTGGAGTTCAAGATGCATCGACGGCCCACGGCTCAGCAGGTAAGTCGTCTTCGCAGGCGCATGGCGACACTTGCATTGGCGGTAGCAGTCGGGTCAGCAGGTGTAATCGCTGCACAGACGCCCGCTGGGGCTTCAGCGCCGTCCATCATTGGGTTCGCTACGAACTTCGATGTCGCAAACGGGACTGACAAGGAGTGCGAGGGTTTCGAGATCGAGATTGAGGATGTCACACCGTCACAGATGACCTACACGTATGCGGGGAATCCGTATGGCTCGGCGGGGGCCGGAGTTGCGGCGACGTTCCCGAATGGCCACAGCGGAATAGTTGTTCGTTACAAGTCGCATTACGTCGGAGGAGCGTGGACTTCCAAGACGCCGATTGGTGCCGTCAATCACTTTGGTATCCACCTTATTGGAACCCCAGGAGCGCAGAGGTACTCGTGGCTGTGCGACCTCGGCGGTTCGAGTGCAGGCTCAACTGGGGTGCTTACCCCATATGGCGGGACGACGACTGGCGACTATTTCAAGCAACCAGGCGTTCCAGCGATCGTCTCGCGCGTTGTTGCGACTCCGACGGGAGAAGCCGTTCAGACCATCGTGATTCCAGCAGAGGTACCTGAGCCAGCCGAACCGCAGTTCCCGGACGCGGTATTCGTCGTCAAGTACCAGGCATCGAGCGCGAATCCAGTGGACGTCGATCAGTTACTCGCGACGGATCCGGAAGTGCAAGAAGCGATCGATAATTCACAAATTGCATCCATCGCCGAACTCTTCCAACCGGACCCGGGCACGAACCGGGGCGAAGAATCCGAACTTGAAGATCCGATAGAGCCTGGAGATGTTGCAACCGTCACAGTTGCTGTGACCTACCGTTACACCGGTCCTGTTAACCCAGTCGACAACGAGGTCACCTGTAACGAAATACCCGGCGACCCGAATAACTGCTCGAATTTCATTGGGTCTCTGATTGCTCGGCAGATGGTCGCTGTCAACCTCGCAGCCGGTCCCAACAGAGCCACGTTGAATGTGATTGTGAACACTGGCGCGAGCCAATCGACAGTCGGCGGGACCGTGTCAAGTGCTGGGACCGCCAATGCAAGTCCTGGTGAAATCAGTTGTGGTGTGTCCTGCTTTACTGCAGTCGACACTGGAGCAACCGTGAATCTCACGGCGACTCCGGCCGTTGGTTATCACTTGCAGAATTGGTCTGGTGCCTGCGCTGGATCAAGCCCCACATGTGTGGTCGGCGTATCTGGGCTCACCGGGGTCGCTGCAACGTTCATGCCTAATACGCCAACAGTCTTCGTCGGCGACTCGTGGACATACGAGGGCAAGTCAACGACGACGCACTCACTGAAGTTCCCTGTCGTCTTGTCAGCCGCGTTGGCCGGCACAACGACCGTGTCGTACTCGACTGGCAACGGTACGGCCGTAACCGGCAGTGACTACTCCGCAAAAACGGGATCGCTATCGATTGCTGCAGGCAAGACCTCAGGAGCCATCTCAGTCACGGTGTCAGGAGACGACCTGGTCGAAGGGTCGGAGGATTTTCGACTCGTGATCAATTCGGTCTCGGGCACAGCGAGGGGAACCACTCAGGCGACCGCAACCGTGCTCGACGACGACACGACCGTGGCGCCCTCGGTTTCTGTTGGTGACTCGGCTGTCGTCGAAGGCAACAGTGGAACCCAGAATGCAGTCTTCACAGTCACGATGTCGGCTCCGCGGCTGTCATCGACGCCGGTCCAGTATGAGACTGCTAACGGGACTGCAACTGCTGGCTCGGACTATGTCGCGAAGGTAGGTACGGGTTCGATTCCTGCCGGGGCTGTGACGGCAAAGATTTCGATCTTGATAAACGGAGACCTGTTAGCCGAAGGTACCGAAACATTCAAACTGAAGGTGACCGGAACAGGGAGTTCCGGCGTGTCGACCGATCACGACGTTGCGAGTGGGAAAGTGCTCGACGATGACACAAATCCTGTCGTTGGCGTCTCGATCGGCGACGCGTCAGTAATCGAAGGTGACACTGGGCAAAAGACCGTGACACTCACAGTGACATTGTCGTCGGCCCGAGCGACTGCGACAACAGTCAAGTATCGCTCAGTCGCTGGTACTGCTATGTCTGATGGGGACTTCATTTCCAAATCGGGGTCTCTCAGCATCCTCGCTGGCAAGGTGTCGGGCGCGATCACGGTCGTCGTCAATGGTGACACGGAGCAGGAAGTCACAGAACGCTTTAAGGTCGTGATCGACTCAGCCGGTTCGGTACCGCTCGCGCGGCCGACCTCGACAGTGACTGTCGTGGATGATGAATGAGCCAATAACACCTTCGACTTCCTGAACTGTCGACGAATATTCGTGGGGAGAGATTCCCTAGTATCGGCATTGTGACACACATCGCCGATAGCCACGCCATGATTCGCGTCGAACGCGCGCGCGTGAACAACCTGCAGGATGTGAGCGTCGAGATTCCGAAGCGCAGACTCACGGTATTCACGGGCGTGTCCGGGTCTGGCAAGAGCTCGCTTGTCTTTGGAACAATTGCTGCTGAGTCGCAGCGGTTGATTAACGAGACTTACAGCGCATTTTTGCAGGGCTTCATGCCAACCCTCGCTCGCCCCGAAGTTGATGTGCTCGACGGCCTGACAACAGCGATCATTGTCGATCAGGAACGTATGGGCGCAAACGCACGCTCTACCGTTGGTACGGCAACCGATGTCAACGCCATGCTCCGGATTGTTTTCAGCCGTGTCGGCAAACCTTACGTCGGTTCGCCGAACGCGTTTTCGTTCAATACTGCAACGGTTAGTGGCGCTGGCGCGATCAAGATCGACAAGGGCGATGGCAAGACCACTACGGAAAAGCGCGTGTTCAGTCGCGCTGGCGGTATGTGCCCGCGTTGTGAAGGCATGGGATCGGTTTCGGATTTTGACTTAACCCAGCTATACGACGCGAACAAGTCCTTGAACGATGGTGCCCTGACTATTCCAGGTTTCAGTACCGATGGTTGGTACGGACGAATTTTCAATGGCTGCGGCTTCTTCGACGCAGACAAGCCAATCCAGAAATTCAATAAGCAAGAAATATACGCATTGCTCTACAAGGAGCCGACGAAGATCAAGGTCGATGGCATCAACCTGACTTACGAAGGTCTAATCCCGCGGATTCAGAAGTCGTTTCTTTCTAAAGATGTCTCGGCGATGCAGCCACACATACGCGCTTTTGTCGAGCGGGCAGTTGTGTTCGCGACCTGCTCAGATTGTGATGGGAGCAGGCTCAATGCAACAGCGCGATCATCGAAGGTGAACGGCATCAACATCGCGGATGCGTGCGCGATGCAGATAAGTGACTTGGCCGCATGGGCAAACACCATCAAAGAACCGACGATTGCACCGCTTCTCGCCGCGCTAAGCCAGGTACTCGATTCTTTCGTGGATATTGGGCTTGGCTATCTCTCGCTCGACCGGCCGGCGGCAACGCTTTCTGGCGGCGAAGCTCAGCGCGTCAAGATGATCCGGCACCTCGGAAGTTCACTCACCGATGTCACTTACATTTTTGATGAGCCGACGACCGGTTTGCATCCTCATGACATCGCTCGAATGAACGAACTGCTAGTTAGCCTTCGCGATAACGGCAACACAGTTCTCGTAGTTGAACACAAGCCAGAAACGATTCAGATCGCGGACCACATAGTTGACCTTGGTCCCGGCGCAGGCGCTGCCGGGGGCACCGTGTGTTTCGAAGGCACTGTTGCCAACCTTCGTAAGAGCGGGACCACTACTGGACAGCATCTTGCCGACTGCCAAGCCACAAAGACAGAGTTGCGACAACCCACTGGCGCACTCGAGATTCGCGGAGCGCAAAAGAACAACTTGCGCGATGTTGACGTCGACATTCCGCTGGGAGTGCTCGTAGCCGTCACGGGTGTTGCTGGCTCGGGCAAGAGTTCCTTGATCCACGGGTCGCTAGAGGGTCGCGAAGGTGTCGTACTTGTCGACCAGGGAGCGATTCGCGGTTCGCGTCGTAGTAACCCTGCGACATACACCGGGTTGCTCGAGCCGATTCGTAAAGCGTTCGCGAAAGCGAATGGCGTGAAGCCAGCGTTGTTCAGCCCGAACTCCGAGGGCGCATGCCCGAACTGCAACGGTGCTGGGGTCATCTATACCGACCTTGCGATGATGGCGAGCGTCGCGACAGTTTGTGACGAGTGCGAAGGGAAGCGCTTCGAGGCGTCGGTTCTCGAATACTTGTTTGGCGGGCGGAACATCAGCGAAGTACTCGCGATGTCTGTGACGCAAGCCACGGAGTTCCTCGGCGCAGGCGAAGCTCATACGAAAGCCGCGCACGCAATCCTTGAGCGTCTAGAAGATGTCGGCCTTGGCTATATCAGCCTCGGCCAACCTCTAACAACGCTTTCTGCAGGCGAGCGCCAGCGTCTCAAGCTTGCGACGCACCTTGGCGAGAAGGGCGGCATCTACGTGCTCGACGAACCTACGGCAGGACTGCACCTTGCAGACATCGCACAGCTGCTCGCACTGCTAGATCGGCTAGTCGATTCTGGGAAGTCGGTAATCGTGATCGAGCACCATCAGGCCGTGATCGCTCACGCGGATTGGATCATCGATCTTGGTCCTGGTGCCGGCCACGATGGCGGCAGAGTGGTTTTCGAAGGCACACCAGGAGATCTTGTTGCGACGAGATCAACGCTCACCGGCGAACACCTGGCTAGTTATGTAGCTCAGAAAAGCAAGTGAGAGGTCTTTCAGATTCGAGCTGACATCGGTAGCGTCAGGTCGCCATGCGGTTCGCGCCGTGCGTTTGAGAAGGGACGACTATGCCAGACAGCATGCTTTTAGTCGGAACACGCAAAGGTGTGTTCTTCCTTAGGTGCACGGAAGGCCGAACGAACTGGTCGCTTGAGGGCCCGATGTTCCTTGGCCATGTTGCTCAGCATGTTGTGCTCGATCCGCGTGGTGGCGGGCGCATGCTGCTCGCAGCTAACACAGGCCATCTTGGCCCGACGGTTTTCTACTCTGACGACGTTGGCCAAACTTGGACCGAGAGCTCAAAACCGCCAGCATTTAGAGCAGGCGATTCCCTTGGGCGCTCTCTCGACACGGTGTTCTGGATCTCACCGGGCCACGCAGACGAACCAGAAGTTTGGTTCGCCGGAGGCTCTCCCCAAGGACTTTTCGTGACTCGTGATGCTGGCGACACATGGGAGGCTGTAGATGGCTTCAATGATCACCCGTTGTGGGCGACATGGACCGAGTGGCCCGAGAACAACACTCCGGACGGCTCGATGTTGCATTCGGTGAACGTCGACCCGCGAGACGCCAACCACATGTACATCGGCCTGTCTGGCGGCGGTGTCTTTGAGACCACAGATGGCTGTAAGAACTGGAGAACCCTCAACGGCAATGTCGCGATGACATTCGCGCCAGAAGGTGGACCCGAACTCGAGTTTGGCCACGACCCTCATTGTGTGCGCCTTCACCCCGACTTTCCAGACCGGCTTTATCAGCAAAATCATTGCGGTATTTACCGGCTCGATCGACCTGATGATCGTTGGGTACGCATCGGAGACAACATGCCAGCAGACGTTGGCGATATCGGTTTTCCGGTCGAGCTACATCCTCGCGACCCAGACACGGTGTGGGTGTTTCCTATGGACGGCACAGATGTCTGGCCACGCACCAGCCCAGATGGCAAGCCGTGTGTCTATATGACCAGAGATGCGGGTAAGAGTTGGACACGCCAAGACACCGGTTTGCCGGAGCGTGCTTGGTACACCGTGAAGCGCCAGGCGATGACGACCGACGATGCCGAGGCAGTCGGTGTCTATTTCGGCACGACCAGCGGAGAGATCTGGGCAAGTATCGACGAAGGCTCTACGTGGAATTGCATTGCTGAGCATCTCCCAGAGATCTACTCAGTTGAGTTCGCGAATCTGAAGTAGCCGCTAGCGATGCGTGTTTCGATACCGACGCCGTTGCGCTCGTACACGGATCAGCAAAGTTGGGTCAACGCAACCGGGGCAACGCTCAATGAGTTGTTCAACGATCTAGATGTGCAATTTCCAGGTATTCGTTTTCGCGTCGTCGACGAGCAGGGCTCGGTACGCAAACACATGAAAGTGTTCATCGGCCAAGAAGCGGTGCGCGATCTCGATACTCGGTTGGCCGACACGGATGTAGTGACGCTGATGCAAGCCCTGTCAGGCGGCTAGGGGTCGAGTGGAGCGGGTGACGAGAATCGAACTCGCGTTCTCAGCTTGGGAAGCTGATGTTCTGCCGCTGAACTACACCCGCGGCGTATTCAAACTTACCAAAGCACTCTTGGCTAGTTCCGTTGAGCAAACGGGCTATCGTCCGACACCGTGATCCTTAGCGATGTTTCAATCCGCAAAGCGTTAGCCGAAGGCTCGATCGTCATCGACCCACTTGGCGATTCTGCTGTGCAGCCTTCTTCTGTCGACTTGCGAGTCGACCGGTATTTCAGGGTCTTTCGGAACCACACAACGCCGTATATCGATCCGAAGCAACCGCAAGAAAACCTCACAGAGCTAGTCGAGGTAGATGACGACAATCCTTTCATCCTTCATCCCGGCGAATTCGTGCTGGGCTCGACTCTAGAGAGAGTTCAACTTCCTAATGATCTTGTTGCTCGACTCGAAGGCAAATCGAGTCTGGGCCGACTCGGACTTCTGATCCACTCCACTGCCGGGTTCGTTGACGCTGGCTGGAACGGGTACCTCACTCTCGAACTCTCGAATGTCGCGAATCTGCCTATCGCCATCTATCCCGGAATGAAAATTGGTCAGATCTCTTTCTTGCAGATGACGACCGCTGCTGATATCCCGTATGGGTCCAACGCGACGGGGTCGAAGTATCAGGGCCAACGTGGTCCTACTCCGAGCCGGTACTACCTGAATTTCCGCGGCTAGAGCACGGCATCGGTCTGGCACAATTAGCACATGACGACACCGCCTACCTGGCAGATGCCACCAACCGCGTCGGTGCTTCTAGTTGATCCAACTGCAGTAGTTGGGCGGCGAATCGCGGCGTACGTCATCGACTCGATTCCGATGGCCGTAGGACTTGTGTTGCTAGTTGGGTTGTTGTTTAGCGGTGGAACGGTCATCGATGGAATGGCCGACCCCGAGGGTTTCTGCGATCGCATCAACGAAAAGACCTACAGCACCGACTACGACCCGCTCGTCGAGAAGTTCGACGATGATTACATCTGTATGCCGATCAACGAGACGGTGCGATTAGTGCCGATTGGCAGGGCGCTCGCTGCATTCGGGTACGCCTTGCTTGGTGGCATTTTTGCGGTAGTGAACATGTACCTCGTGCAGGGCGCTACCGGCGCAACTCTCGGAAAGCGCATCTGCAAGTTGCGGGTCGTTACGCCCGATGGGCAACGGGTCGGATTTGGTCGCAACGCTCTCCGCTCAATTCTCCTTATTGCTGATGGCTTCTGTCTCGGAATCGTTGGCCTCGTCAGTGTCTTATCGACCAAGAGACATCAGCGAATTGGCGACATGTGCGCGGGTACCTATGTGGTCCACCGCGACTCGGTCGGCTTTCCGGTCCCGCAAGGATTTGCTATGCCGGGCCAGACGGTTCCTCCGCAAATTGGGGCGGAGCCGAGCCCAGGGCCGACCATTACTCCGCCAATGCCACCTGGATCGCAAATGCAGTGGGACGATCGCTGGAAAGCGTGGGTGTATTGGGACCCGTCAATGCAGCGCTGGCTGCGCCATGACACCGCGACGAATCAGTGGATCGTGATCCCGAACTAGATCCCGATAGTTAGGTCCGTTGCTGAGGGCACAACTGGGGTCGCTTCGACAGCCTCGAGGATTAGTTCTGCAATGTCCTGAACCTTCACGTCGTCGGCCTTGCCGTGGCCCTTGACTCCGTCTTCCATCATCACGTAACAGAACGGACAAGCGACAGCGATACGACTCGCGCCGGTAGCAACCGCCTCTGCGGAACGCTCGTCATTGACTTTCGTGCCGATGTGCTCTTCCATCCACATGCGTGCACCGCCAGCGCCACAGCACATGCCCTTGGTGCCGTTACGTGGCATCTCAACGATGTCGATACCGCCAAGGCTTCCAATTACGTTGCGCGGAGCGAGATAGACGTCGTTGTGGCGACCGAGGTAACAAGAGTCGTGGTATGTGACGCGCTCTTCTAACGATGCACCGGCCAAGTTGAGTCGGCCGTCGGCCACTAGTTCTTCGAGCAACTGCGAATGGTGAATCACTTCGTAGTTGCCGCCGAGTTGCGGATACTCGTTCTTCATCGTGTTGAAACAGTGAGGACACTGCGTGACGATCTTCTTCACGCCCATTCCGTCGAGCGACTCAATGTTCTGGGTTGCAAGCATTTGGAACAAGTATTCGTTGCCTGAACGCCGCGCGCTGTCGCCTGTGCACATCTCATTAGGGCCAAGAATTGCAAAGTCAATACCAGCGCGTTGCATCAGCTTGCTCATAGCGCGAGTTGTCTTCTTGTTGCGGTCGTCGAAGCTGCCTGCGCAACCAACCCAGTAGAGATACTCGTGGCCGAACGGATCGCCAGGCTCGATGATTTCGATGCCATCAAGGTCCTTCGCCCAGTCTGCGCGCTCGCCCTGATTCATGCCGTAGACGTTCGCGGCATTCTCCATCGAGCGATAAGTGTTACCCAACTCAGCTGGGAAGTCGCTTTCCATCAAGGACTTGTAGCGACGCATGTCGAGGATCTTGTCGAGAATCTCAATGTTTACAGGGCAAATCTCGTCACAAGCTTTGCAAGAAGTGCAAGCCCAAATTTCTTCGCTCGTTATGTGCTCAAACAAACTCGCTGGACTCAGCTTGATCTCACGATCGGTACCAACTGGGGGCGAGACAACAGGATCGCCAGACGCTGCCATTACCTCGCCGACCTTGAGAACGATCTCGCGCGGGTCGAGCGGTTTGCCTGTGGCATGCGCGGGACAAACAGATGTGCAACGCCCGCACACCGTGCACGCGTCCGTGTCGAAAAGTTGCTTCCATGTTAAGTCTTCGATTACCGATGCGCCAAAAGTCTCGAGTTCGAGATCGGGGTCCATCAGGTTAGGCATGGGCTTCATTGCACCCTTTGGACGGTCCTTGTCTTTCAGGTACATGTTGACTGGCGAGGTGACCATGTGCCGGAGCTTGGTCGTCGGAAGAAGCACGAAGAACGCGAGCACTGTTACGAAGTGCACGCCCCAAGCCCAGCGATGTGCGTCCTGCAGTGAGCCGACAGTCCATGAATCAAAGAACTTCGCGACCGGGTAGCCAACGAATGAAAACTTCTCGTGGTCTATCGCGCTTCCAGCGGAGAGGGATAGGCCGATGCGGAACGCCTCGGTGATGAATCCAGTTATGCCTATGAGTACAAAAGTGCCCAGAATTACTGCGTCCTCTGGTTTGGTCTTGATGCGGATTCGATATGGGCGTTGCACATAACGACGTCCGATCGCCCAACCGATTCCTACCAGGAATAAAACTCCAGCAAGGTCGGCACCTGCTGCGTAGATCTTGTAGACATCGCCGTGCAAGAACTTGAGTGCTTCTGGCATCTGGTGGTCGGCTTCGAGCAAGACCGTTGCTAGGAAGAGCCCGAGGAATCCGAAGTAGAGAAACGAATGCATGAGGCCGGCTGCGGGGTCGCGCAGCAAGGTCTTCATCAACATGCCGGCGCGAAGGTCCTTGATTCGGCGGTGCGCGTTGGCTTTTGTGGTGGAGCGGTTATCTGCTTGGCCGCGTTGGTAGTTCTTTATGCGTGAGGCCGCGAGCCACGCAGTCATATACAAGATCGTGGCCATCACCACGTAGAACGCAACTTTTAGTGGTGTTGGAATGTTTCCGAATACTGGTCGATGGATTTCGGATTCTTCATGCCAACCAGTGATAGATGGCGCGATTCCTGATGCCACCGTAAACACAGCAAAGGCAACGCCAGCGCACAGTACGAGCTGATTTGGTTTGAGCGGTAAGCGACGCACCAAGACCTCCGGGGAACGATTAAAAATCTCGGGCGAATCTAACGGCGGAACTCGCTGAGCGAACTACCGAATGCCTTTAGTGTCGTGCTCCCGCAGCCGTCCGGCAAGCGCGGCTAGCAGCTTGCGGGCAAATCCGGGGACATCGTCGATAAGACCGGCGAACTCGCGCTGGCCGAGAACAACGACTTCCATCTGAGTCTCCGCCGTTACCGTGGCGTCGCGCGGGTGCTTGTCGAGGAGGCTGAGCTCTCCGAATCCGTCGCCTTTGGAGAGCGTGGCGACCTTGCGTCCGCGGCGGGTGACTCGGGCTGTGCCCGACAGGATGACGAAATACTGGTTCCCCATCTCGCCTTCTGAGCACAGGACTTTTCCCGCCGCTACTTGCACGTCTTCTGCGCGTTTTGCGACAAGGTTCAGTTCTCTTCGAGAGAGCGTAGAAAATAGCGGTGTTTCGGAGAGGTGAGCAATGAAGTCTTTTCCGGCCATGTGCCTGACTCTATGCCGAAACGCCATGGCCGTGCGGGCTTCATGATCGCAATAGAAAAGTGGCTCGGTGGCCCAATTTTGATACTTGCTAATACCATACTCAACTTCTGTGTGTTATTATCATCAAGTTCCCCTTGAACAGGGTGGAACGTGGCCGATGTAGAGGCCAAGCAAGCACAGTCGAATCTTTTAGAGGAAGGTCCTTCAAATGGCCAAAGCAGTCGGAATCGATCTCGGAACCACGAACTCAGTCGTATGCGTCCTCGACGCTGGTGAGCCAACAGTCATCCCGAACTCCGAGGGTGCCCGCACGACACCGTCTGTTGTCGCATTCTCCAAGACAGGAGAGGTCCTAGTCGGCGAAGTCGCCAAGCGTCAGGCGATCACAAACCCAGACCGAACGATCCGTTCCGTGAAGCGCCACATGGGCACTAGCTGGTCGATCGACATCGACGGCAAGGCATACAGGTCCCAAGAAATCTCGGCGCGCACGCTGCAAAAGCTGAAGCGTGACGCAGAGGCATTCTTGGGCGACACGGTTACCCAAGCTGTGATCACGGTCCCGGCCTACTTCGATGATGCTCAGCGCCAAGCGACCAAAGAGGCTGGCGAAATCGCCGGTCTCGAAGTCTTGCGAATCATCAACGAGCCTACGGCTGCCGCCCTTGCATTCGGCCTCGATAAAGAGTCAGAAGAACAGACGATCTTGGTCTTCGACCTCGGTGGTGGAACGTTCGATGTATCGATTCTCGAGATTGGCGATGGCGTTTTCGAAGTTAAGAGCACTGCCGGCAACACTCATCTCGGCGGCGACGACTGGGACCAACGCGTCATCGACTGGATGGTTACAGAGTTCAAGAACGCTCACGGTGTCGACCTGAGTGTCGACAAGATGGCAACGCAGAGACTCAAAGAAGCAGCCGAAAAAGCCAAGATTGAACTGTCGCAGGTTTCAGAAACCTCGATCAACTTGCCGTTCATCACGGCAACGGCCGACGGCCCACTTCACCTTGACCTGAGTCTGACTCGCGCCAAGTTCCAGGACATGACGAGCGATCTCCTGAAGGCGTGCGCAGGACCGTTCGAACAGGCAATTCGTGACGCTGGCATGACGAAGGCCGATATCCAGCACGTCGTCCTCGTAGGCGGAAGTACTCGTATGCCAGCGGTCGCCGACATGGTGAAAGAACTGTCTGGCAAGGACGCACACAAAGGCATCAACCCGGATGAGGCCGTAGCAATTGGAGCTTCCATCCAAGCCGGCGTTCTGAAGGGCGACGTCAAAGACATCCTTCTGCTTGACGTAACGCCCCTCACGCTCGGAATTGAAACTAAGGGCCAGATCATGGCCAAGTTGATCGAACGCAACACAACTATTCCGACGAAGCGTTCGCAGACGTTCACGACAGCAGACGACAACCAGCCTTCAGTCGAGATTCGGGTGCTGCAGGGAGAGAGCGACATGACCTATCGCAATCGCTTGCTCGGAACTTTCACGCTCACCGGTCTTCCTCCGGCACCGCGTGGCGTACCGCAGATTGAGGTCACATTCGACATCGATGCGAACGGAATTGTCCATGTTGGCGCCAAGGATCACGGAACCGGCAAGGAACAGTCGATGACGATCAGCGGTGGTACGGCACTAGGCAAAGACGAGATCGACAAGATGATGAAAGATGCCGAAGCTCACGCCGAAGAAGACAAGCAAAGGCGCGAAGAGGTAGAGGTTCGCAACGTCGCCGACACGCTCGTCTACCAATCTGAAAACACTCTCAAAGAACACGGTGAAAAAGTTGGTGCGGATGACAAAGAAAAGATCGAAGCCGCGCTCAAGCGTTTGAAGGATGCGCTTGCGGGTACCGATCTCGACGAAGTCAAGGCTGCGCACGAAGAGCTTTCCCACGCGAGTCAGGAATTCTCGCAGAAGCTGTATGCCGCGACATCCGCCGAGCAGACAAAGTCAGAGACTCCCAGCGACGACGAAGTCGCCGATGCTGAGATCATCGATGATGAAGTAATAGATGACGAGAAGAGTGCCTGAAATGTCAGACGGTCCTGGGGCCGAAGCGTCGCCACACGATCTAAGTGTCGACGGTGGCTTCGAGACTACGGACGCTGCCGAAGAGGCAGTGGTGTCGGATATCGATCAATTGAGCGCCGAACGCGACGAACTGCTTGTCGTAGCGCAACGCCTACAGGCCGACTTCGAGAACTACAAGAAGCGCATGCTTCGCGACCAGACCATTGCAATCGAACGGGCCAACGAACGGTTACTTGAGTCACTGTTGCCAACCCTCGACAGCTTCGAGATGGCTATGCGGTCCTATGAAGATTCAGAGGAAGACACAGTCAAAGTTCGAGATGGCGTAGTCGCAGCGATTCGCCAACTTTTTGATTCGGTCACCAAAGCAGGCCTCGAAAAAATCGAAGCGCTCGGCACGGAATTCGATCCGACAGAACACGAAGCTGTGATGCACGAAGAAGGCGACGGCGAAGCCGTGGTTGTGTCAGTGTTCCGTACTGGCTACCGCTTGAAGGGTCGAGTAGTCCGGCCGGCGATGGTGAAGGTCGGGCCGCAGGAGAGAACCGAAGTCTGATGGAGCCTCAGCGTGAGTGGTTTGAGAAGGACTACTACGCCGAACTTGGCGTCAAATCCGGGGCGACTGAACGCGAAATTAAGAAGGTCTACAAGGATCTAGCGCGGAAGCTACATCCTGACCAAAATCCTGGAAACGCCGCTGCCGAAGACCGATTCAAGGCGGTTGCAGCCGCTTACGACGTGCTAGGCGATGCTGAAAAGCGCAAGGCCTACGACGAGGTCCGCTCGATGGTCGCAAGCGGATACGGACAAGGGTCTCCGCGTGGCAGTCGTCAGGGTGGGTTTTCGCCGTTCGATTTCTCTGACTTCGGCGGCGGCAACGCTGACACGAGCGACGTCTTCTCAAACCTCTTCGGTGGCGCTAGAAGTTCTGGTGGCGGCCAACGCAGCACGAGGCCGCGTGGAGGTCCTCAAAAGGGTCGCGACCTCGAGACCGAATTGCATCTCAACTTCGACGATGCAGCCCACGGCGTGACCACATCTGTGCGGTTCACAGCAGATGCGATCTGCACCAAATGCGAAGGCGGCGGTTCGCGGCCGGGAACGAAACCGCAACTCTGTACCGTTTGTCACGGCAGTGGAAATGTCTCGCAAAATCAAGGGCCGTTTAGTTTTTCGCAGGTCTGTTCGACATGTGCTGGTCACGGAATGATGATCACTGACCCTTGCGATAACTGTGCGGGGCGCGGTATCGAAGTACGTCAACGCGAGGTCAAGGTTCGGATACCCGCAGGGGTAGCAGATGGCCAGAGAATCAAGGTCAAAGATCGCGGTGCAGCAAGCGGGCATGGTGGGTCTCCCGGCGATCTATATGTAGTTGTGCGAGTGCGACCCCACGAGCAATTCACGCGCAAAGGCAATGACCTCACCGTGAAGAGAACTATTCCCTTTAGCACCGCTGTGCTCGGAGGCTCTCTCGAGGTGCCGACTCTCGCAGATGGAATTGTCACGATTCGGATTCCCGCAGGAACGCCGAATTCCAAAGTTTTTAGAGTGCCAGACAAGGGCATTGAGACGAGCAACGGCAAACGCGGCGCATTGCTCGTGACGGTCGAGGTCGAAATTCCGGTGGTGCTAAGTGATGCGCAAAGGCGCGCCGTCGAGGCAGTAGCTGTCGCTTTCGGTGACCCCATCCCGCGCAGTCCACGCGACGAAAAGACTCGAGGTTCACAAAGGAGAGGTGATGCCAAGACATGACACTCGCGCTCTTTATGTCATATCGGTAGCTGCCGAACTCGCTGGCGTTCATCCGCAGACCCTGCGCATTTATGAGCGCAAAGGGCTAGTAGCGCCAGCACGAACGAGTGGGCAGAGTCGTCGGTATTCAGAGCACGACATCGCTCTGCTCCGACGTATTCAGGACCTAACGAACGCCGGTGTCAATCTGGCGGGCGTCGAACGCATCCTCGACCTCGAGGCAGAACGAGAAACTGCTGTACAACGCATCCAAGAGCTTGAGAATGAACTTGTAGAGACTCTCCGAATTGCGCGCGAAATGGTCGAGGCAGCGCATCGGAGCCATCGCTATGAAATTGTCCCAATGAGCCCGGCACCGGTTGAGAGATATGGGAGCAGACGAGAGGAGCAACTATGACAGTCGATCCAGCTCGATTCACGCGTAGAACTCAAGAAGCATTCGGTAATGCCACGTCACGTGCTCGCAACGCTGGCCACACCGAAGTCACTTCGACCCACCTCTTGCGGGCGCTGCTCGATGTCCCCGACGGGGTCGTAACCGGGGTGCTCGAACAACTTGAAGTCAACCTAGTCGCGTTAATTCGCTCGGTCGACGAGGCACTTGCCGGCCGGCCAACGGTTACAGGCGACACAGTCCGTGAACCGCAACTGGCCCCGGAAGCTTTTCAACTGATCGAAGAGGCCGACAAACAGCGTGTCAATCTCAACGATGACTTCATGTCGACCGAGCACATACTGCTTGCCATGTCTGGTGCGCCTGGCGGCATCGGAGCAGTCGTGCAGCGCGCGGGGATTACTTATGACAAGGCGTTAGCGGCGTTACGTGAGGTTCGAGGAAATCGACGTGTAACAAGCGACAGCCCCGAACAACTTCACCAGGCTCTCGAGAAGTATGGCCAGGATCTGATTGCGGCAGCGCGCGCTGGGAAAATCGATCCGGTGATTGGCCGCGACGATGAGATACGGCGAGTTATACAAGTTCTCTCTCGTCGCACGAAAAACAACCCTGTTCTCATCGGCGAGCCAGGTGTAGGCAAGACCGCGATTGTTGAAGGCCTTGCACGCAGGATCGTAGAAGGCGATGTGCCAGAGGGACTTCGCGACAAGCGACTCATCGCTCTTGATCTCGGGGCGATGCTCGCGGGTGCCAAGTATCGCGGCGACTTCGAAGAACGTCTCAAGGCTGTCCTCGATGAGATCGTCGCAAGCGATGGTGAGGTAATCACTTTTGTTGACGAACTTCACACGATTGTCGGTGCTGGCGGGGCAGAAGGGGCAATGGACGCTGGCAACATGATCAAGCCGCTGTTGGCCCGCGGCGCGTTACGAATGATTGGCGCGACGACATACGACGAGTATCGCAAGCACATCGAGAAAGATGGGGCGCTCGAGCGGCGCTTCCAGCAGGTGCAAGTGGCCGAGCCGAGTGTTGAAGATACGGTAGGAATACTGAGGGGACTGAAGGAGCGCTACGAGGTTCATCACGGCGTTCGGATACAGGACTCGGCGCTAATTGCAGCGGCCATGCTTTCGGCTCGCTACGTCACGGGCCGAAGGTTGCCAGACAAAGCCATCGATTTAATCGACGAGGCTGCTAGCCGACTACGTATCGAAATTGATTCGATGCCGGTAGAGATCGACATAGTCGAGCGACGAATCCGCCAACTAGAGATCGAGGAGGCCGCATTACAAAAAGAGTCAGACGAAGTTTCAGCACAGCGACTAGCGACCCTCGAAATCGACCTCGAAAGCCTTAAGGAAGAACGCGACGGAATGGTCGCGCATTGGCAGGGCGAGAAAGATGTGATCGCCACAATCCGATCCGACATGGAGCAACTTGAGAACCTGAAAACAGAGGCTGAGCGCGCCGAAAGGGAAAGCAACCTTGAGCGCGCGGCTGAGCTTCGGTACGGGTTAGTTCCAAAGTTGATGCGTGAGATCGAAACAAGCACCGACCGGCTCGCAACGATGCAAGCCGACGGCGCAATGCTCAAAGAAGAAGTCGACGACGACGACGTAGCGGAAATCGTCGCGAAGTGGACCGGCATTCCAGTTGCGCGCTTACTAGAAGGCGAACTCGGAAAACTGCTACGCCTCGAGACCGAGCTTCACAAACGAGTAGTGGGGCAAGACAAAGCGGTTGCGGCTGTCTCTAACGCGATTCGCCGCTCAAGAGCTGGGCTCGCCGATCCGCATCGCCCGATTGGATCGTTCTTGTTTCTTGGTCCAACTGGCGTTGGAAAGACCGAACTCGCCCGCGCTCTTGCTGCTTTCTTGTTCGATGACGAGTCGGCGATGGTTCGTGTCGACATGTCTGAGTACATGGAAAAGCACTCAGTTAGCCGTCTAGTTGGTGCGCCTCCGGGTTATGTGGGATACGACGAAGGCGGACAGCTAACAGAGGCCGTTCGCCGACGTCCCTACAGCGTGGTTCTGCTTGACGAAGTCGAAAAAGCTCACACCGACGTATTTGATGTCCTGCTCGCTCTGATGGACGACGGCCGTCTTACTGACGGACAAGGTCGAACAGTTGACTTTTCAAACACCATTGTCGTGATGACTAGCAATCTCGGGTCAGGTCTAGATGAAGCTGGCGTGATGCTCGCAGTTCGGTCGCATTTCAAGCCAGAGTTCGTGAACAGAGTTGACGAGATAATCGTGTTTCACGAACTCGAACGACCGCACATTTCCGAAATCTTAGAAATTCAACTAGGCGTGCTGCGCGAACGTCTCGCTGGGCGGAATCTGGAAATCAAACTCAGCGATGCTGCGCAGGACTACCTAGGCGAGCTTGGATACGACCCAGAGTTCGGCGCCCGCCCACTAAAGCGCGTATTGCAGCGTGAACTTGTCGATCCGATAGCTGAAAGCTTGCTTCGTGGCGATTACAAAGCCGCGAGAACAGTGGCCGTGACAATGTCGGCTGAAGGGCGTCTTGAGTTCAATGCCGAGTAAACAGGCGCGGGTGCGTTTCCGTTGATATCGATTGAGGGACAGTGCACTAGGGTTTCACCAACGTGACTGCTAACCAGTGCGTTTCTCTCATCTCGCCCTCTCCGGAAGGCATCTAATGCCAGGTTCCGTGATTATTGGGACCCAGTGGGGCGACGAAGGTAAGGGTCGATTTACCGACTATCTCGCCAAAGACGTAACGCATTGCGTGAGGTATCAGGGTGGTCACAATGCAGGCCACACGATCGTTGTAGATGGCGAAGTCTTCAAGCTGCAGCTAGTTCCAAGCGGTGTGCTGTATCCGGGAGTCACCCCAGTGATCGGCAACGGTGTCGTCGTAGATCCAGCGGTTCTCATCAAAGAATTGGACATGCTTGAGTCCAAGGGCGTCAGCACCAAGCCATTGCGCTTATCCGGCAACGCTCACCTGATCATGCCGTATCACCAAGAGCTAGACCGTGCGTACGAACGCAAGTTGGGCAAGAACAAGCTCGGTACAACGATGCGCGGGATCGGTCCCACCTACGCCGACAAGGCATTACGTGTCGGGCTACGGGTTCAAGATCTCCTCGACCCAAAGATCTTCCGCCAGAAACTCGATCTCGTATTACGCGAAAAGAATCCGCTGCTTTCACGCGTTTACAACCGCTTGCCATTCAACGCCAACGACATCGCAGATCACTTCCTCGCGATGGTGCCACGCCTTGAGCCACACATCGACGACACGGTGCACATCGTTCACAAGGCTCTCGATGCCGGCGAATGGGTTCTGTTTGAAGGAGCCCAAGCCACATACCTCGACCTCGACCATGGCACATATCCGTATGTCACTTCTAGCAATCCAATCTCTGGCGCTGTGTGCGCTGGCGCAGGAGTCGGACCGAGGTCCATCGAGCGCATTGTTGGTGTCGTCAAGGCCTACACAACACGAGTCGGCGCTGGGCCATTCCCAGCTGAACTTCACCATGGCAACGTCGTAGCCGACGCACTTGTAGATCGCGGTCGCGAATATGGCACGAACACAGGCCGGCGCCGTCGTCCAGGTTGGCTCGATCTCGTAATGGTCAAGCATGCGGCAAAGCTCAACACCTGCACCGAACTCGCCATAACAAAACTCGATGTGTTGTCTGAGTTCGACGAGCTAAAGGTTTGTGTTGGGTATCTCGGGGCCGACGGAACGACGTACGACCATGTCCCGTACCACCAGACGGTCTTACATCACGTCATGCCGGTTTACGAGACGTTGCCTGGCTGGAAGGTCGACATCGAGCACGCTGATCGACTCGAGGATCTACCGCAAGAAGCCCGCGACTATGTGTCGTTCATCGAGAAGTTTTGTGGCGTACCGATTTCGTTTGTGTCGGTCGGACCCGGACGTACGCAGACCGTCGTTTTGAAACAAGAGGTCTGATGGCACGCGTCCTCGTTGTCGGATCTGGGGGACGCGAACATGCTCTCGCATGGAAACTAAATTCCTCGCCGAACGTCGACGAGTTGGTGTGCGCTCCTGGCAACTCAGGAATGTCAACGATCGCCGAATGCATCGATGTCGTCGCGTCGGACCCAATTGCTGTCGCTGATCTGGCGGACAAAGTCAATTCGGATCTTGTCGTGATCGGTCCAGAAGATCCGGTCGTTGCTGGCGTTGTCGATGAACTCACGAGAAGGGGCAGACTCGCGTTCGGACCTAGCGCTGCGAGCGCGCGTCTCGAAGGTTCTAAGGCGTGGATGAAACAGGTACTAGTTGCTGCTGGTGTGCCGACAGCGAAACACATGAGTTTCGACGCGACTCAACTCGATCCGGCTCTCGCATACTTAGAGACAATGCAAGATCTTTGGGTCATCAAGACCGATGGACTAGCAGCGGGCAAGGGTGTGATCGTTACAGAGTCTCTCGACACGGCTCGACGCGCGGTGAGTGAATATCTGTCTGGCACGGCTTTCGGTTCTGCCGGTACAACTTGCGTCATCGAGGAAGGAATGGTCGGCCCTGAACTTTCGTTGTTCGCGATGTGCGATGGAACTGATGCGGTATTTATTGGCTGCGCACAAGACCACAAGCGCATCGGTGATGCCGATACCGGCCCGAACACTGGTGGGATGGGCGCATACAGCCCTGTGCCGTTCGTAACTCAAGAGCTCATAGACGAGGTCATGGAAACAGCGATACGACCGACTCTCGTCGAGCTAGAGAGGCGCGGCGCGCCGTACCGCGGTGTCCTTTTTTGTGGCCTGATGATGACGACGACTGGTCCGAAGGTCATCGAGTACAACGTTCGATTTGGCGACCCAGAGTGCCAGGTACTCATGCGGTTACTTGAGAGTGATTTGTTCGTACACCTTCACGAATGCGCTAGTGGCGCTATCCGGACGCCGGTCCTGAGGTCCGAACACGCCAGCGTTGGATTGTGGCTAACCGCTGAGGGCTACCCAACGACTCCAAGGGTCGGTGACTCGATATCGGGTCTAGAAGTCGCGAACGCAATACCGGGGGTCGAAGTCTTCTTCGGTGGTGCGAGTCGCACTCCCGATGGGCTAAAGACCTCAGGTGGTCGTTCGCTCTGTGTCACGGCTACGGGGTGTGACTTGCAGTCTGCAGTCGACCTCTCGTACGCCGGTGCCGCGTCTATTTCGTTTCGCGGCATGCACTACCGTCGGGATATTGCCGCTCAAGGACTGATCAGATGATTCCTCGTTATTCACGCCCCGAGATGGCTGCGCTCTTTTCAGATGATGCGAAATTCGGAACATGGCTTGAAGTCGAGATTCTTAGCTCAGAAGGCTGGGCTGAGATCGGCGTCGTTCCCAAAGCTGATGCTCAAGCAATTCGTGAACGCGCGGCCTTCGATGTTGAAGCGATATTCGAACGCGAGAGAGTCACCGATCACGACGTTGCTGCATTCGTCGATGTAGTGCAAGAGTGTGTCGGCCAACCTGCTGGCGCGTGGGTGCACTACGGACTGACATCAAGCGATGTCGTGGACACGGCTCTGGCATGGACGCTTACGAAGGCGTTGGACCTGATTGCAGAATCAGCCAAGAACCTCGAGGATGTGCTCACCGCTAGGGCCAGAGAGTTTCGCAACACGGCAATGGTCGGCCGCACTCACGGCATTCACGCTGAGCCAACAACCTTCGGCAACAAGCTTGCTTTGTGGGCGCTACAGGTGCGCCGCGACCGTGAGCGCGTAGCTGCGGCACGCGAAACAATTGCTGTCGGCAAGCTGAGTGGCGCAGTGGGTACCTACTCAAATATCGATCCAAGTGTCGAGCAATTCGTGTGCGATCGACTCGGGCTCACTGCCGTCCCGGCGACCCAAGTTCTTGCTCGCGATCGTCATGCGCAATTGTTGTATACGTGCACGTCGATCGGTTCGACTATCGAACTGATCGCGTTAGAGATTCGCCACATGCAGCGCACCGAATTACGCGAGGCAGAAGAAGCATTCGCGACGGGAAGTCAAAAGGGTTCCTCGGCGATGCCACACAAGCGCAACCCGATCAAGAGCGAACAACTTTGTGGCCTAGCCAGAGTTCTACGCGGGAATCTCACTGCAGGGTTCGAAAACGTCGCGCTTTGGCACGAAAGAGACATCAGCCACAGTTCCGTCGAGCGAATAATTCTTCCAGACTCGCTAACACTTTGTCATTACATGTTGTTCGTAGCTCATCGTTTGGTTAGCGGACTGCAGGTCTATCCCGAACGCATGCGCGAGAACCTCGACGCGAGCTACGGACTTGTGTTCTCGCAGCCCGTTCTCTTGGCTCTCGTAGAGGGCGGCTTAGCGCGCGATGACGCTTACCGGATTGTGCAGCGCAACGCTCTTGCCTCATGGGAGAGCCGAACAATGTTTCGCGAATTGCTAGAGAAGGACCCAGACGTTACGGATCGCCTTTCGCAAGCGCAGCTCGATAGGGCGTTCGATCTCGACCGATCGTTAGTGAATATCGGCCGGACGTTCGATGCGTTAGACGCGCTTGGAAATCTCTAATGGCGATGTCTGCGCCTGACCTGAAGCCCATCTACTCGGGCAAAGTTAGAGACCTATACGAGGTCGATGCTGACTCGATGCTCATGGTCGCCTCTGACCGGATTTCGGTATTCGATGTTGTGCTCAGCGACATCGTTCCAGACAAGGGTCGTGTGCTCACGGCGTTGTCTACTTGGTGGTTCGAACAAACCTCCTCAATAATCGCGAACCACGTCATCTCTAGCGACCCGACTGACTTGCCCGATGTCGCTGGCGATTTTGCGGGTAGGGCGATGCTTGTCACGATCACTAAACCAGTGCGCATGGAATGTGTCGTGCGTGGCTACTTGTTTGGAGCGGCATGGACCGAGTATCAGGCCAGCGGAACCATCGGTGGCTTCGAAGCGCCGACAGGAATGCGTGAGGCAGATCGTCTAGAGACGCCGTTGTTTACGCCATCAACCAAGGCCGAGGAAGGCCATGACATGCCGCTAACGAAATCTCAGGCTGTGGAGCTTGTGGGGAGCGAGCTATACGAACGAGCACGTCAAAGCTCTATGGACTTGTACGAGTTCGGTGCCTCACATGCGGCTAGTCGCGGCCTCATTCTCGCCGACACGAAGTTTGAATTCGGGTTGAGAGGCGACGATCTCCTCGTGATCGACGAGATGATGACGCCGGATTCGAGTCGCTACTGGCCCGCCGATAAGTGGGAGCCTGGGTCGGCGCCGCCAAGTTTCGACAAGCAGTACGTCCGCGATTACATGCTCGCGACCGGATGGGACAAGGAACCGCCAGCGCCGCCGATGCCGGCAGACGTAATAGTCAACACACGCGCTAAATACATTGAGGCGTACGAGATGATTACCTCTCTTGCGTTCTCAGACTGGTTCGATGGCGCCCAACATCTACGATGACCGGAATGCCGAGCTACGAAGCCCACATAGATATCTCACACCTTCCGGGTGTAGCGGACCCGGCTGGATCTACGGTCGAGCGAGCGCTGCCTGCACTCGGTTATGACAATGTTTCTGGGCTGAAAATTGCTCGCAGTATCAAACTCGTACTCGAGTGCGCAAGCGAGGCAGAAGCAAAACGACAAGTCACAGAGATGTGTGAGCGAATTCTCGCAAACCCTGTAATAGAGAATTACGCAGTTTCTGTTACCGAACTTGCTCGTCCATGACTACTCGAGTCGGGGTAATCCAATTCCCTGGTACTAACTGCGAACTCGATGTGATTCACGCTATGACTCAGCTCGGCGCAGATGCTTCTATTCTTTGGCACGGAGACCCGACCGTCAATGGTGTCGATACCGTAATCGTCCCTGGCGGATTTGCTCACGGCGATTACTTGCGCACCGGCGCTATTGCGCGCTTTTCGCCGGTGATGCAGGCTGTGGCGGACTTTGCGGCGTCTGGCGGCCCGGTGGTCGGTATATGTAACGGTTTTCAGATCCTCTGCGAGGCCGGGTTGTTGCCAGGAGCACTGCAGAAGAATGCTGGTCTCAAGTTTCTTTGCGAGCCAGCAGAAATTCGGGTCGAAACGTCGCGGAGCGTGCTCACGAACGGCGCGCAAGTCGGACAAGTATTGAGAGTTCCAATCAACCATTTCGAAGGCAACTACATCTGCGACGCATCGACCCTCGCAGAACTTCAAGCCGAGGATCGCGTGGTGTTCCGGTATGTGAGGAACCCGAATGGCGCGCTAGACGACATCGCGGGAGTGTGCAACGCTGCCCGCAACGTCGTCGGACTCATGCCACATCCAGAGCGCGCATCGGATCGACTTTTAGGTAGCCAAGATGGCAACGTCTTGCTTGGTTCCGTGCTCAGCGCGTGCGCCAAAGTGAGTTAGGTGTAAACCGTGGCCGACTCATTGCATGTACAACTCGGAATGACCGACGACGAGTTCGAGGCCGTCGTAGCCGAACTAGGACGCGAGCCAACACATCTCGAGCTAGCTATGTACTCGGTGATGTGGAGCGAACACTGTTCGTACAAGTCTTCTAAACCACACCTGAAACGGTTTCCAACAGATGCTCCATGGGTAATGGTCGGGCCAGGTGAGGGTGCCGGAGTAATCGACGTCGGCCGAGATCTTGCTGTCGCGATACGTATCGAGAGCCACAACCATCCGAGCGCGGTTGAGCCTTATCAGGGTGCAGCGACTGGCGTAGGCGGAATAATTCGTGACGTGTTTTCGATGGGGGCGCGACCAATTGCTTTGATGGACCCGCTCAGGTTCGGAAATCTCGACGATCCTCGTACCCGTTATATCTTCGAAGGTGTCGTCTCGGGAATCTCCGGTTACGGCAATGCCGTTGGCGTGCCTACCGTCGGTGGTGAGGTCGTGTTCGACGACTGTTATCGCGATAACCCGCTCGTGAATGTTTTTTGTTTGGGTCTTCTCAACCACGACGAACTCCAACTCGCGGTAGCTGGTGCTCCAGGTAACCTTGCAGTCCTGCTTGGTAGCGGTACTGGCCGTGACGGGATCGGTGGCGCGAGTGTGCTTGCGAGTGCAGGGTTCGCGGAAGGTTCGCTCGATAAGCGTCCGAGCGTGCAAGTCGGTGACCCGTTTGAAGAAAAGCGGCTGATCGAGGCGTGCCTCGAGTTGTATCGGCGCAAGCTTGTCGTAGGCGTGCAAGACCTTGGCGCAGCTGGGCTGTCGTGTGCGGCGAGTGAGACCGCAGCTAAGGGTGGCGCGGGGATGGATGTCGATGTTGCTCGCATCGTGCGCCGCGAACCGAAGATGACGCCAGTAGAACTTCTTACATCAGAGAGTCAAGAACGGATGCTCGCGATCGTTACGCCCGAGCAACTCGATGATGTCCTCGAGGTCGCAGCGCGCTGGGAGGTCCGTGCCAGCGTTGTCGGACTTGTCACCGACACAGAACGTTTTCGCGTCTACGACGGTCGTTTCGATGCGCTCGGGATTCCCGGCAAGAATCCGGCGCGGCCTCATGGCGATAACGCCGAGGTGCTTTCGAGTGATTCGGCTCCCATCGCAGACGTCCCGATCGGCTCACTCGGCGATGGTCCCGTTTACTACAGGCCGCTTGCCGTGCCGGATGATCTTGCGGAACGCCAAGCCGACGATCCGCGTGGCGTGCTTGCCACAAAATTCGCGGATGGCGTCGACTTGTCCGCAGAGCTGCTCGCTTTGCTCGCTACGCCGACAATTGCAGATAAGACATGGGTATCTCGGCAATATGACCACCAACTTTTCCTCAACACGGTCGTTGGGCCTGGTAGCGATGCGGCAGTGTTGCGTCTCAAAGGCACGACGAAGGCCCTTGCGATAAGTACCGATGGCAAAGCTCGGTTTTGCGCACTCGATCCTCGTGTCGGTGGCGCGCTAGTCGTGCTTGAGGCAGCACGCAATGTTGCTTGCGCTGGCGCAGTCCCGAAGGCGTTGGTCAACTGTTTGAACTTCGGCAACCCAGAACACCCCGAAATCATGTGGCAGTTCAGCGAAGTCGTAGACGGCATGAGCGAAGCTTGCGCGGCGCTTGACCTGCCTGTCGTCGGAGGCAATGTGAGCTTCTACAACGAGAGTCGTGGAGCCAACATCGACCCGACCCCGACGGTAGGAGTAGTCGGCCTAATTGACGATCTCAAGGTCATACCGCCGGCTGCAGCTTTGCGCGATGGCGACGCTGTCCTCGTGCTCGGAGCGACCGCGCCAGAACTCGGCGGAAGTGAGTGGGCATCTGTGCTCCACGGATTGCATGCGGGCGTGCCACCAATCGCCGACCTCGAAGCCGCCGGACGTTTGTTGCCATTTGTTGCAGAGCTAGCTAACTCAGGCGCAGTTGCTGGAATACACGACGTCAGCGATGGCGGTTTGGCAGTGGCTATTGCCGAGATGGCTATCGCTGGCGATGTCGGAGTGGTGATCGACCTTGCCGGTGTACCAATTTCTGAGGCCTGCTCTCAGGCCGAAATTCTTTTCTCCGAAACAAGTAACCGGGTCGTGTGCTCTGTGAGCCAGCTCGATGTCGAAGTCTTACTCGCCGCAGCAGTTGCCGCGGAAATCCCTGCTGCTGTCGTCGGTATTGCTGGTGGAGCAGAAGTGAGTTTCGGCGCTTGCGCGAATGTCGGTCTAGTTGAGGCGACCGATGTTTGGCGCTACGCGATCGAACGTTCGCTTCGTAGATAAGTCAGAACTTCGGCAGCTGATTCCTCCGGAGTGCGTCCCGCAGTTTCGATTCGTAACTCTGGCGAAATCGGTTCTTCGTACGGGTCGTTCATGCCGGTGAATTGTCCAATGTCACCAGACCGAGCCTTGGCGTAGAGGCCTTTGACGTCTCGAACTTCGCAAACTTCGAACGGCGTAGCTACGTGGATTTCGATGAAGTTGTCGATCGTTGCACGAACTTCGTCTCGAATCTCCCGATATGGCGAGATCGCAGCGGTAACTGCGATCACCCCGTTACGAGCGAGGACCTTTGCGACCCAACCGATCCGACGCACATTGGTGTCGCGGTCTTCTTTCGAAAATGTCAGGCCGCGGCTTAGATGCTCACGGACTTCGTCACCATCGAGCAATTCGACCCTGTGCCCAGCTGCGGCGAGCTGCTCGACAACGATGGTTGCGATCGTGGTCTTGCCAGCACCAGAGAGACCAGTGAACCAGAGGCAACATCCAGAAGTATTTGCAGCCATGAAACCGGCAGGTTACCGGTCGTATGCGAGAATGCCGACGTGGGATCCGATGTTCGCGATGCATGTGGAGTGTTCGGCATCTACGCGCCGGGACACATGGTCGCGAACCAGATCTACCTCGGTCTCTTCGCTTTGCAACACCGCGGCCAGGAGTCGGCCGGCATTGCGTGTAGCGACGGTGACACCATCACTGTCATCAAGGAAATGGGACTCGTCGCGCAAGCCTTCGACGATGTGAAACTTGCAGCGCTCGATGGCCATATCGGAATTGGGCACGTGCGTTACAGCACTACTGGGTCTAGTGAGTGGCGAAATGCTCAACCAATTTTCCGCAGTGTCGCCGACGGTGGCATTGCGCTCGGACACAACGGCAATCTCACCAACACAACAGAACTTGCTGAGGTGCTCGGAACGCTGCCAGGAATGTTCGAGCACTCAGCCACGGAAGTTGATTCCACCTCTGACAGTGAGCTCATCGCAGCGCTACTCGCTCAGGAGTTCTCAAACGGCGAAGACTCAGATGGACGCGATCTCGAACGGGCGCTCACAACCGTCTTGCCGAAACTGTCGGGAGCTTTTTCGCTAGTGCTCATCGATGAAGCCCATCTGTTCGGCGTGCGCGATCCGCACGGCATCAGACCGCTGGTCCTAGGTCGAACCGATGGCGGTTGGGTGCTAGCGAGCGAGACCGCAGCGTTAGACATTGTCGGAGCGCATTTTGTGCGCGAGGTCGAGCCAGGCGAGCTTGTAGCTATAGACGCGGCTGGTGTTCGTTCGATTCGGTATGCCGATCCGACTCCGAACCTCTGCATCTTTGAGTTCGTATACATCGCTAGACCCGATACGCAGTTGTACGGAAAGAGCGTGCACCTCGCACGCCAACGCATGGGAGAAGAACTAGCCCGGCAAGCCCCTGCCGATGCAGACATGGTCATGCCTGTTCCAGAGTCGGGTGTACCGGCAGCGCAGGGTTACTCGCGTGCAAGTGGCATCGCGTACGGCGATGGTTTCGTAAAAAATCGTTACGTCGGCCGAACCTTTATTCAACCCGACCAACGTCAGCGTGGCTCGGGTGTGCGTATCAAGCTCAATCCAATAGCTGCAAATCTAAGCGGCAAGAAAGTAGTTGTCGTAGACGACAGCATTGTTCGCGGCACAACAACCAGGCAGATAATTACGGTTTTACGAGAAGCCGGTGCTGTCGAAGTTCATTTTCGTGTCAGCTCACCTCCGTATCGCTGGCCTTGTTTTTATGGTCTCGACACCGGAGAACGAGCGGACCTACTCGCGGCCGACATGTCAGTAGGAGAAATCCAAGATTTCTTGGGCGTCGACTCGCTCGCGTACTTGGATCTCGACCGACTCGTTGCAGCCACCGAGGTCGGTCACGAGAGTTTTTGCAGTGCTTGCTTCACTGGCAATTACCCAGTTGCAGTACCGCTACAAGACACCAAGCTCGTGCTTGAGAATCGCTCAGCCGCCGATCACGACTTCGGCCAGATATTGCCGGAACAGTCAGCTCAATGAGGTTCCGCAAAGAGCACGACAGCCTCACCTATGAGGCAGCCGGTGTTTCGATCAACGCAGGCGAGCGTGCAGTAGAGCTAATAAAGCCTCATGTGCGATCAACATTCAGGCCAGAGGTGCGTGGCGACATCGGTGGATTTGGTGGACTGTTCGCCGTCGATTGGAAGCGTTATCGGGAGCCGTTGATAGTGAGCAGCACCGACGGCGTTGGAACAAAGTCAGAGATTGCGCGCATCGTCGAACGGTACGACACAATTGGTATTGACCTCGTAGCGATGTCCGCAGACGACATCGCAGTGCAAGGCGCAGAGCCTCTTTTTTTTCTCGACTACATCAGTGTCGGAAAACTCATGCCCGAGCGTCTCGAGGAATTAGTTGTTGGTGTTGCTGACGGTTGTCGCCAGGCTGGGTGTGCGCTGATCGGTGGCGAGATGAGTGAGCACCCAGGCTTGCTCGAATCTGACGAGTTCGACATGGTTGGTTTTGCAGTCGGTGTTGTGGAGCGCCAGAAGTTGTTGCCGCGCGACGTTGCTGCAGGGGACGCCATTATCGGGATCGCTAGCCCAGGTTTAAGGAGCAACGGATACTCATTGGCGCGTCGCGCAATCGACCGCGCTGACCTTCGATATGACGAGCCAGCATGGAAGGGTGCTACCAGAACGCTCGGCGAAGAGCTTCTCCTGCCTTCGGTGATCTACACAAAAGCGATGCTCGATTTGATTGCGCACGTCAAGGTGCATGCGTTTGCTCATATCACTGGCGGCGGCATGCCAGGCAACATTAACCGAGTACTGCCACACGGGTGTGATGCGCGAATCGAACGCGGCCGATGGGAAGAGCCCCGAATTTTTTCGGTCATCGAACAAGCTGGCAACGTGAGCCGTGAAGAGATGCAGAGAGTTTTCAATCTTGGGGTAGGGATGGTTGCGATCGTCTCAGCAGATTCAGCGAACGCTGCGGTCGATCGCCTGAGAACCCACGGCCATGATGCTTGGCGAATTGGTTCGGTCATCAAAGGACATGGAGATGTCCAGATTGTTGACCGCTAGACAAGCGATTCGGCGATCTGGGTGTAGGCAACCGCGCCAACAGAGCCGGGTGCATGGTCGAGCACCGTAAGACCACGCAGTGGCGCCTCTGCGAAACGCACCGAACGGGGTACAACGGGTTCCAAGACTTTGAGCTCGAATCGGTTCTGTACGTCTTCGAGTACTTCGCGGCTGTGGCGCGTGCGTCCATCGTGCATGGTCGCCACGACACCTCGGACTACTAGCGCTGGATTCGTGTACTTGCGGATTACCTCGACGGTGTCTAGCAACTGTGCGACGCCCCTGTGTGAGAGTGTCTCGCATTGCAATGGGATGATGACTTCGGCTGAAGCTGTCAGCGCATTCACGGTGAGCAGACCGAGTGACGGTGGACAATCGATCAGTACAAAGTCGAATTCATCGATAGACGTGTCGAAGGCCTCGCGCAATGTGAAGTCTCGGCCAGTTCTACCGAGCAGAGCTTGTTCCGAGGTAGCGAGATCGATGTTCGCAGGGGCGAGTACGACATCTGCGCATCGAACCATGACGTCCCCTAGCTCTTTTCGGCCGGTCAATACGTCGTGCATTGACAGGTCTAATGAGTCTGGATCAAGCCCGGCGGAAAACGAGAGACAAGCTTGTGGGTCAAGATCAACGAGCAGCACTCGCTGGTTCAATCGCGCTAGTGCGATACCAAGTGTGTGCGTCGTGGTGGTTTTTGCAACACCGCCCTTTTGGTTCGCAACTGAGATAACCCGCGCCATTGAGTGGGAGCTTAGGGCAATCTGAATATGTGGGGTTTCGGGGATAGTGTCCGGATTTTTTGGTATAGGGTCATATCGAGACCGAGTTGGGCTATTGTCGCCCGGTCTTATAAAGGGAAGCGGTGGGCTCACCCCATCGGATTGGTCGCACTAGGAGCGCCATGAACAAGCATGAAGATGTAAACGCTGAACAAGAAGCATTGTTGACCCCTGCTGAGGTCGCAAAGATGTTTCGAGTCAACCCCAAGACTGTCACGCGGTGGGCGCGCTCTGGCAAGATCTCGGCAATCCGGACCCTTGGTGGTCATCGCCGATTCAAGGTCAGTGAAGTTCGTGCCTGTCTCGAGGTCGTCGCTGAGGATCAGACTCTTTAAGTCCTGAACTACGTCGAAGTACCAAGAAAATCTAACGGGCCGACCCAACGGGTCGGCCTTCTTAGTTGGGCGCTGTTTCATGTCGCGCTTGTGCGATGGTGGCCGGGACCGGCGTCGATCCGGTGACCCCACGCTTTTCAGGCGTGTGCTCTGCCGACTGAGCTACCCGGCCGTGAAGCAGTCGGCCGAAGCCGGATGCTGACGCGGTCCTGACGGGATTTGAACCCGCGGCCTCCGCCTTGACAGGGCGGCGTGCACTCCAAACTGCACCACAGGACCAAACTGGCACCCCCAGGGGAGTTCGAATCCCCGTTACCGCCGTGAAAGGGCGGCGTCCTAGGCCACTAGACGATGGGGGCTCGCGCTCCTCAAGGAACATGGGCACACTAGCAGTAGCACCTATCTGCAACTCCAAACGGGCTTGAACCACACCGTAGATACCAGGCCGCATTACGGTTGCGCGCCAATGTTTCGGCGACTACGAGTTCGGACTTCCTTCGGGGTTTTTCTCGCGATGTGCGTGGCCACGACGTTCTCGGCGTGTAGCGGCACCTCGAGTATTCCTGGCCTTGGCGCTAACAACACAGCCGGATTCTGCAAGGTGGCGCAGAAACTCCCGGACGTGGCAGCGATGCTCAAACCAGCTGTGGTCGACGATCCTGCAACGTTTGACAAGGTGTTCCGTGATGCTGTCGACGCGTATTTAGCTGAGCTTGATCTGCTCGCAACGCGGTCCCCGAAAGAAATCGAGAAGCAGATCCTGCTGCTCATGTCTGCTGTAGATCAATACAAGTTCAGCGACGCTATCGTCGCCAAGACTCCAATCGATATTTACATCGTCGAGACTTGCGGCCCGCCAACGACCACTACTAGCGAGGCGTGAGCGTGTCGAACTTTTCGCCAAGATGAGTCGTCGACGACGTGGGTAGCATCGTTTGATGGAACTTGTGGCCCGAAAGATGGGTTGTGTCCCTATCGATACAGACCCTGCGGTGTTCGCAATGCAAGTGGAACAGTGGCGTTCAATGTCGTTCGACGAGCGAATAGAGCTAGTCGATCGACTGTCGATAGACGTATGCCGGTTAGCAGAGGCTGGCATCAATTTCAGTTCTCCGGGGTTGTCAGAAAAGAGCAAAGGCTATGAGCTAGCAGTCCGGCGCTTCGGTCGAGAGCTAGCAGACGCCGTCTTCGCGAAAGCCCCTAAGTAGATCGTGGTACTCGGGCCTATCGAACTCGTTCAACAAATCGCTGCGTTGTTCGATGAGCTAGCGATCCCGTACGCTCTTGGCGGGTCAGTCGCGAGTTCATTGTTCGGCGAGCCGAGGTCGACAGTCGATGTCGATGTCGCGATTGATCTAGCGGTTGAATCAGAGGATCGACTACTTGAGTCGCTGCAGGGCGAATTTTACGTTCCACTGGATTCGGCGCGTCTCGCGATTAGAACCCGATCTTCCTTCAACGTGCTGGGCGCAGAAGCCGCAGCGAAAGTCGACGTATTCGTGCTCGGCGATGGCTTGCTTGATCGGATGCAGATCGAACGACGGGTTTGGGTACCGCTGTTTGGTGAGGGGAGCGGCGTTTGGGTCACGTCGCCAGAGGACCAGGTGTTGAGAAAACTTGATTGGTTCCGACTCGGTGGCAGGGTATCTGACCGGCAGTGGCGCGACGTCGTCGGGCTGCTCACTATTCAGGCAAACTCGCTGGACTTCGAATACATGCGTTCTTGCGCAAGTGAATTAGGGCTTACTGAACTCCTCGACGCAGCAAACGCCGGTGGTGTGTAGGTGTAGGCCGTCTATTTGATTCAACTAAGGGGGGGTTATGGTAAGTCCCGTTAGGTTTTTCAGTATTTCTCTACGGCTGGCAGGAGCAATTGCTCTTGGCATGGCAGGGGTTGCAGCGTGCGGCGGTGACGACGGTCCGAAGTCGATCGAAGTTGAACTGTCTGAATGGACGGTCAAATCAGATCCGAATTCGGTCGACGCTGGCGAGTACGAGTTTGCTGGAGTAAACGCCGGCGTTGAGACTCACGAGTTTGTGCTCGTAAAGGGCGACGACCCAGCAAAATTGCCGGTCGATGCCGACGGTGCTGTGGTCGAAGATGAACTCGCCGATGGTGCATTCATCGGAGAGATTGAGGACATCGCTGTTGACGCAACGAAGCGCGTGAACTTTGAGCTAGCTGCTGGCGACTACGTGCTTTTCTGCAATGTCACAGAAACCGAAGATGACGGAACTGTTGAGAGCCACTTCAAACAGGGGATGGCAACCACCCTCCACGTCAAGTAATTGCTAGGAAACTTCCCTCAGAGGCTTCTTCAACGGATCAAATGCCGTTGAAGAAGCCTCTCGTGTTTAGGCAACGCCGGTCATTTTTGCGACATCGGCCGTCGGGCTTGAGTTGGTGGTGTTATCTACGGCGTTGCATGTGACCGTGTAGACGGCGCCGACCGTGGCGGGAACTCGGAAAGCCAACTTCCACGGAGCTTCTTTCAGCCCGGTCGTTGAGGAAGCAGGCGAAATGGTCCTTGATACGGAGGTGGTTGTCCATTTGCCGGGACGGTTCCAGTACTCGACACGACCGCCAAGCGTTCGAGTGATAGTGACGCTCGCAAGTGCACCAGTAGCCGAGCCACTCCACCGGACTGTGCCGCCGAGGGTCTTTGTGACACCGACCTTCGCCTTACCGAGTCCACTTGGGGTCCGCAGCTCACACACCGGCGCAGTTAGCAGCTTGTTGCGTTCATCTGTGAGTGCGTTCAACGCATTCGTCGCCGCTACTGATTCGGTGTTGAGTGCAGTCTCAAGGTTCTTGACGTACTGGGTCACCCAGGGATCGCTAGTAGTGCGGATGTCCTGATTCACTGCCTGGCCATTTGTGTTATCGCCCCAACACATGACTTTTCGACTGACAGCGACACCACAACTGTGTGCCCTGCCGGCAGAAACCATGTTGTAGGCACCGCTTGGAACTGTTGTTCGGCCATTCGCGTAGTTACCCCAACAGCTAAGAGTCTGGTCAGATTTTTTGGCGCAAGCGTGCGTGCTTCCGGAGTCAACGAACTCGAAGGTCCCTGTTGGAGCGTTGGTCTGGCCATCGCCGTTTCCACCCCAGCACTTGATTTTCTTACCTTGGTTGATCGCACAGCTGTGTAGCCCACCGGCAGACATCGACGTGAAGGTTTCGGTTGCCGGACCTGTTGGCCCGGCCTTGATAGTTCCCCAGCACGCGATCTTGCCTGTGGTCTTGATGCCACAAGAGTGGAAGCCGCCGGCGGAGACGGCGATGAATGCAACGCCTGTTGGAGCTGCTGTCTGGCCGTCTGAGTTATAGCCCCAGCAGGTGATGGTCTTGAACTGGTCCCTGATCCCGCAAGCGTGGGCTGCCTCAGCTGCGATAGCGGTGAACTTGCCTGTCGGCGGGATGGTGCGCCCGTTGTCGGCTTTGCCCCAACACTTGATGGTCTGGTCGGTGGCCAAGGCGCATGAGTGGTAGGTCCCAGCCACGACGGCGGTATACGTACCGGCCGGCGCCGTTGTCTGTCCGAACTCGTTATCTCCCCAACACATGACGGTCTTGGTTGTTGTTATGCCACAAGAGTGGAACCCTCCGGCTGCCACCACTGTGATCCCACCTTGAGGTTCTGTGTTAGCAGCGAAGAGCCGACCTTGCCATTCTTCGAAATTTGCTGGCGGCGTAGTGACGGCTTGTGGCCCGCTTACGGCAGACTCAGCAAGACCAGCCGAGGGAATGACCAGCACTAGTGCGGTCCCAACGATGCGTGCGACACGTGAAAACCCCTGCATGAGCCAGTACTCCCTTGACAAGACCATGAATAGATATTTCATCTAAGCACGTGTGCAACGCAGTTTCTAGCGGAGCGTCTGAGATGTGACGGATATCGCACAAGAATGGAAAGAGGCCTGGCTGCGCGCCGGCCCTCACCCGGTTCATTTGCCGATGACTAATCAGTTCACGTCTCAGAAACTGATCGTTGTCATCTTGCTTACCTCAGTTGTCTAACTTTGATTTCCAGTTGAGTCGAACGCGCTACATGAGACCGTATAGGTGGCGCGCTTTGTGGCCGGCACCATCATCTGTAGAGACCATGGAAGTTCGTGAATTTCTCCGAAGATTCCGGAATTGTCAGATGGCGACCCAGTTGGGTAGACGGTTCGGTTCACCCCAACAGCGCAGGGACCCAGTCGCCTCGAGGGCACAGCCCCCCTCCGGCAGCAACGTCGATCTGGCCGTCGGGCAGGTCCGATGGACTACCGCTAGTACACGCGATTCTGTGATCAGGTTTGATTCCGCAACCGCCAGAACTCGACTCCTCGTGCTCGATGAAAGCGTTATTCGGCTGGGGCAGAAAGCCGTCGTCGTAAAGTCCGCCCCAGCATGCAACTGTCTGCGACTCCTCGATACCGCAGGAATTTGAGCCGCTGGTCGTTATCTTGGTGAGCCCGGCTTGTGGGGTTACATCGGCTGCGAAGAGTCTGTCTAGCCATTCGGTGTGGTTGGTTGGCATGGCGGGATCTGGTTCGTCGGCTGTGGCCGTTAGGCCGCCTGCTGGGATCACTACAAATAGTGCCCCAAGTAATACCCGAGACAAGCGCAGGATTAAGGACACGGGTTACCTCGGATAGAAAACAAACAATAGGTGAATTATCTATCGGGGGGGGGCGATGCGATCTGAATGAAAGCCGCGAGGAATGTGGCGCCTTTCACAGATGCTGAGCTCGCCGCGACCCGGGTCGGAGATACCTGCCGACCAACAGGCGAAAAGTTGCGAAAGTCAAGTGTGGGGGTTAGCGCCTCGGGGCGTAGCCAAGGGTGCTGCTTACAGCAACTTTGGACTCAAGGGCCTGCTCTGAGTTTGTTGGCAAGGTGAACGGGTGGCTTGGTCGCGGGCCACGTTCGCCGTAGCAACGTTTCCAGTGTTCGCGGCCGGAATGCGGTCCGACAATCCGAGCCCCGAGAATGATTCGACCTTTACGTAAATTGAATCTCATGCGCCGCCCCCGTGATTACTAGACGGTACATCTAAGCACATACCAAGCTCTCGCCGCAAGAGGCTCCGTCGGAATAGGTGAGACGGCCATGGCTTAGTTCAAGAATTGGTGGGTCGCCCGGGACTCGAACCCGGAACCTGCGGATTAAAAGTCCGACGCGCTGCCAGTTGCGCTAGCGACCCAAGTCGCCATTCTCGCGCTAAGTGGGCTCGCATGTCGGTACGAGCATCGGTTTTGGCGCGACGGTCGTTCTCGAATTCGCCCTGGTGCAG
>SXGU01472988.1_pt1 | contig 95099 bp, 74 predicted proteins | sample 3174531 | NCBI WGS metagenome assembly SXGU01 (sample SAMN11356863, study PRJNA531348) | freshwater metagenome | isolation source: freshwater sample F1-140 | place: China: Fuxian Lake, Yuxi | collected 2017-12-25
GATCGAACCGGGGCCGATGCCGACCTTCACTGCGTCGGCACCTGCATCAATGAGCGCTTTTGCGCCATCCGCAGTGCCGACATTGCCCGCGATGACTTCGATGGAAAACCGTCGCTTAATCTCGCGCACCGTGTCAATGACGTTCTTGGAGTGACCATGCGCAGTGTCGACAACCAGCACATCGACCTCTGCAGCAATGAGCATTTCCGCTCGATCAAACTGGCGCACGCCGACCGCCGCGCCAACGCGAAGTCGGCCGCGTGCGTCACGACATGCACGCGGGTGGGTTCGCACATTTTCTACATCGCGCATGGTCATCAACCCGCGCAGTTTCCGATCTCCATCGACAAGCAGGAGTTTCTCGACCCGCGCCCGACTCATGAGTTGTTCCGCAACCTCGGCGGAGACATCAGGCGCGGCAGTGACAAGATTCACAGTGGTCATCGCGTCCTTGACGCCAATCGCACCAAGATCTTTGCCCTGCAAGAACTTCATGTCGCGGCGCGTCAAGATGCCAACGACGCGTCCGCGGCGAGAGCCATCTTCAGTAACCGGAAAACCGGAAACTCCCTGTTCGGCCATCAGCTTCGCGGCCGTTGCAAGTGTGTCCGTCGGAGCGAGCGTGACCGGATCGACGACCACGCCGTGCTCACTTCGCTTCACTTTCGCGACTTCACGCGCCTGCACTTCAATAGGCAGATTCTTGTGAATGATCCCCACACCACCCTCTTGCGCGAGTGCACGCGCAAGATTGGACTCGGTCACGGTATCCATCGGCGCAGAGACAATCGGGATGTGAACATCAATGGAACGCGTCAATCGCGTCGAAGTGTCCGCCAAATCTGGCGTCAACTCGCTGTATGCGGGAATGAGCAGGACATCATCAAAGGTGATGCCATCGAGGACAATCTTGTGATCCATCGCGGCACGATACAGCCCCGAAGCAGTTCTTGACGCGCGGCCCTGCACGCAACCCGTTCGACCCTTCAGAACGCGAGTAATCGGGTACGATTCTGGGCTTCCAAATTAGTGGCGTGGGCTTGCCCCACCGCCACCCGTTCGCCTTGCCTGATTCGAGATGACGCCCGATTCATTTGCGCTCCACGATGGCGCGAGACCTGTGCTCGATCCATTGAAACTTCATCCGAAACTTCCTTCGAAATCTCTTTCCCAGTTTCCTTCATGGCACCGTCACGACACGAACTCCTCGTCCCCCTCTCCGTCAAGCACCGTGGCACCACCGAAGGCGACGGGATGAAACTCTGGCTGACTTGGCTTGCGGCAACCATCCGCTACGAGGGTAGCGATCTCATCGTGAAGTCCGGACTCCGACCGCGCATTCGCCACCGAGGCGTACTGAAGGATCTCGAGACCGGCGTCTGCACCGCGGATCAGATGTTCCAGGTTGCCAAAGACATCCTCGACCCAAATCAACTCGACTTCCTCACACGACACGGCTCGATCGACTTTGCGTATGACCACGGCGGCGATCGCAATGACACGACTTCGGACGCGATCATTCGACGTTTTCGCGTCAATCTGTTCATGGCGCGTGGGACGCCAAGCCTCGCTGCGCGTCTGATCACAAGCCAAATCAAGAAGTTCGAAGAGCTCTACCTCCCGTCAATCCTTGGCGACATCTCGATGGCGGCACAGGGACTCATCCTCTTCTCTGGTGTCACGGGATCGGGCAAGTCAACCTCGATCGCATCGATGATTCAGTATGTGAATGAGCGCAAGAAAGTGCACATCATCACGATTGAAGATCCGATCGAGTACATCTTCAACGACGCCAAAGCGACCATCAATCAGCGCGAAATCGGCATCGACGCAACCAACTTCAACGACGCGCTCCGAGCCCTCGTGCGCGAGAACCCAGATGTCGTGCTCGTCGGCGAAATGCGCGACTACGAAACCTTCGAGGCCGCGATTCGTGCCGCAGAAACCGGCCACTTGGTGTTCGGAACGATTCACGCAAGTTCTGCGTGGCAGACCTTCGGTCGTATCTACGATCTCTTCCCTGAGAACGAGCGCGAGCAGATTCGAAAGTTGCTCGCCTACAACCTCCGCGCGGTCATCTATCAGAAACTGCTTCCGACACTGCACGCGCACATCGGACGCATTCCCGCGCTTGAAATCCTCATCAACACTCCTGGTGTGCAGAAGTACATCCTTGAAGGGCGCGAGGGTGAGTTGCTTGAGATCATCAAGCAGAGCCATGACGAAGGCATGCTTGACTTCACGAGCGCGCTCGTGAAACTCGTCGAACAGGAATACATCCATCAAAGCGTCGCCTTGCAAGCAACGCCAAAGCCCGAAGAACTCAAGATGCGCCTCAAGGGCATCAGCTAAGCCAGCACATCGCGCCGCACTTGCACTGTCCACCGACCTCGCGACTGAGAGATCCCCTGATGCTTCACATGCCCACGACCATGCCACACCTCCTCGCCGATGCCCCTGTGCTCATGTCGGTCGCGAAACCGATTCTCATGTTTGCAGCGCTCGTGGCGTACATGCGCTATGTCGCGAAGTTTGAATTCGACGCCCGCTTTTACAACTTTCCGATTCTCGCCATCAATGCGAGTTTGATCGCGGTTGGCGTCCTCGGATTTGCGGTGGTGCTTCTCATTCCGATCTTCTGGGTCGGCTTCCCGCTCATGCTCGCGATCTACGGCGGGACCCTGTATGGGTACTGGAAGTTCCGCGACGCGCGAGTGCCGCCGAATCGCAAGTTTGTGCTGTTTGGCACCAAGTTGCAGTCCGCGCTTGAAGCGCGGCGTCAGCGCACAGCGGAGCGAGGCGCGAGCGCGTTCTTCCTCACTCGCAAGGGCGAGAAGATGCCCGTGCCAGCGAAGGAAGATCCGAAGCTCGCGGTCTACATGGCTGCAGAAGCCGCGACGATCGAAGCATTCAACCGCCGCGCGAGTCGCGTCGACATTCAAGCGAACGCACAGGCAGTGCAAGTCACGATGCTCATCGATGGCGTCCGAGTCCGACTCGATCCGATTCCTGCGGAAGTTGGAAGCCAGATGATGGACTTCCTGAAGACGACGGCCGCGCTCGATGTCGCGGATCGTCGGCGCCGACAGGTTGGAGAGTGTCATGTCGAGGGACCAAGTGGAAAGCAACTGCTCACGATCACCGCACTCGGTTCATCTGCTGGTCACACGCTGCGTATTGACTTCAACCGATCGAAATCCCTTGATCGACCGCTCGATGATCTTGGACTCCTTCCACCACAATTGACCGCGCTTCGCGCACTGGAAGACGCCGGTCTCCGACACGGCGTGTTCATTGTGAGCGCGCCGATTGGTCAGGGTGCAAGCACGACGGCCTACGCGTTCCTTGGTCGCCACGATGCGTACACCTCAAACCTCAAGACGCTCGAGAAGGAAGTGCTTTTCCGGCTTGAGGGCGTGGAACATGTGCAATGGGACCCGAACGATGCCGCCCACGATTTCCCTGAGAAATTGCGCTCGATCATTCGCAAGGATCCTGACGCCGTGTTGTGCACCGACCTCTCTGATGTGGGTACCGCCAAACAAGCGGCGACCCCTGGCATGAAGGGACCACTGCTCTATGTTGTGATTCCTTCCGACAGCGTGCAAGCGGCGTACGCGAAGTGGGTGGAGTTGGTTGGTGACCCGAACCTTGCGGGCAAGTGTGTCGCGGGAATCTCGAATCAGCGTCTGCTCCGCAATGTCTGTCCGAATTGCAAAGTCGGCTTCCAGCCAAGCCCGGAGCAGTCCAAGCGTTTGGGCATCGCGCCAGGCAAGACCGTCGAACTCTTTCGTCAGAGCGGCAAGGTGCAAGTCAAGAATAAGATTGAAGACTGCCCCGTGTGCCAAGGCACTGGATTCTTCGGGCAAAGCGCGATCTTCGAAGTCCTGATCCTCGATGATGCGGGACGCAACATGCTTGCAGATGGCGACTTCCGCGGGGCGTATTCGCGTTCCGTTCGCGAGCAAAAGATGCTTCAACTTCAGGAAGCAGCCCTGCACAAGGTCCGCGACGGCAAGACAAGCTTTGACGAAGCCGCACGCGCATTCGCGAAACCTGCACCTGCCGCGGCGCCGGGCAAGCCCGTCGCGGCGACGGGAAGCGCAGCACCCGCGCACCCCGCTCAGTAACGCATGATCTCACCGCACCTCTGACTTTCGAACCGATTGCACATTGTGATTAGTCCGCGCCGCGCAGATTGCATTCGCGCACCGACATTGGAACGACCTCGATGGAATCTCTCTTCAACATTCTCGTCATCGCTTTCATCGGACTCATCGCGTACTGGTGGGCGAATCAAGGCCTCTTTGGTGCCATCCTGCACTTCCTCTGCGTGCTGTGCGCAGGTGTGCTGGCGTTCGCGACATGGGAGCCGATCACGCGCCTTGGAATCCTTGCACCGATGCCAGGACTCGCCCCATACGGATGGGGCATTGGATTGCTTCTCCCCTTCTGTCTCTACCTGTTCTTGCTCAGGCTCGGAGCTGACAAACTCGCGCCAGACAATGTCAATTTCCCGCATCTTGCAAACTTGTTCGGGGGCGGATTGTTCGGCGTGTTGAGTGGGATTCTCACCGTCGGCATCGCGCTCATTGGCGTCGGTCACATCCACTCGACAGCGCGACTCATGGAATTCGGCGGCGTGGTGCGAACTCAAGGTGCCGGAGCCGCGAACGGGCAGCCAGCAGTTGAAGGAAATCTCTGGGTGCCCGCGCATCGCATCGCCGCCGGAACCTTCGCGATGCTTTCTACCGGATCGATGGCGCCGACGCTGAGCCGACCAACGCTCGCGGCTTACCACCCGCGACTCGCCGACGAATCCTTGGGATTGTTCCGCGACGGATTCAGCCGAAACGGGCGGCTCGCGAAAGTCGCTGCGTTGCCTGGCTCTGTGACGCTTGAGAACTTCGCGTTCATCAATGACCCATCGTTTCAAATCGGGCAGTTGCGCGGACCGACCTATGTGGCAGAAATGAAACTCGCGCGCGGCGCTTCGACGGAGGGGCAGATGATCGTCGTCAGTGCTGCTCAGGTGAAACTCGTTGGCACCAACGCGACCTCAACCACCGGCGTCGCGTATCCGCTCATCTGGGGACAGCGAGGTCCAAACGGCGGGCGCGTCATTTGTGAGTTCGCCGACAAAACCGCGTACGCGGCGAGCGCGACAGGTGAAGAAGAACTCATCGTTTCGTTCGCGTTTCCAGCGGCGGCGATCACTGCGGTTGGCGAACCGCTTTTTGTTGAAGTCATGGGACAACGCCTCGATGTTGCTCGCTTCGCGCAGCAACCTGCGATCGCTGGACCGGCAGGGAAGGCTCTCGTGTTTGGCGGTTCTGGCGCGGGCGCGAGCGATCTCAAGGTCGATGCCGCTGCACCGAAGATGAAGCCGAGCGATCTTGTCATGAATCGCACGGTCGATCCGGCAGGTCTTGACCTCAACTCCCTTAACGGACTTGAGACGGATCCCGACGAGAAGCAATACCTCGCCAGCGGACGCGCAGACTTCCCTCGGGGTGGAATGCGGGCATCCAAGGGGCTCGCGGTGAAAGGCATTGCATGCCCCATTGGATCGAGCGTGCTGCGCCTTGACATTAGTCGTGGTCGCTCCGCAGTCGATGTGTGGGGAGCGAAGCGACTCGCCGCCGGCGAAGAGGCGCCACTTCAACTCATGGACGAGCAAGGGCAACTCTACACAGCAATCGGATTCATTCATGTCCAAGAGACGGGCGAGAAGATGGTGACGATCGACTTGCGTCCGGAGCAGGGCATGCAGCGAATTGATATGTATCCCCAACTCTCGCAGACGAGCGGCGACAAGTTGTATGCGATCTACCGACTGCCGCAAGGCAAGAAGATTGTGGCGGTCATGCTTGGCAAAGAAACGATCGCGACCGGCGACTTCCTGGTGCCTACGCCGCAGATGCAGTGATCTGCGTCAACTCCAGTTCCCAAGAATCAGCGTGATGTCAGCGGCATCGACACTCCCGCTGTGATCAACATCTCCGATGCCGCCCTTGTTGCCCCATTCGTTGAGCACGATGGCGAGATCCGCCGCGCCAACCATGCCATCGGCGTCGAGATCGTAGGGGTTCGCCGGAGGTTCGCAGTTGTCTGGAACTCCGTTGCCGTTCGCATCTGGTGGAGCAGGACTCTGCACAATCTTGCGAACCATGCCGGTCGAGTGATTCGTCACATACAACTCGCCATCGAGACCAGCACTGATTGAAGTGATCGTGCTCGTTCCACCGGAAAACTGCGCCGTCCGCTCGACGACATTTGTGAGCTTGTTCGCTGGCGTCACTTCGCCCGTGAAGATCTTGTTGTTCTGGTAGTCGGCGAAGAAGTAATGCCCCTCGAACGCAGGCATCGCACATCCGCGATAGACCGTACCGCCCGTGATGCAGAGGCCCACTGTATGCGTGTAGTCATGCACCGGTGGACGAAGGCCGCCAGTAGCACAGTTGCAATTGGTGTTGGTCGTGCACAGAAGTCCCTCCGCGCAATTCCATCCGTAGTTCGACGCTGCGTCAGTCGTGGGATCAAGCGTGTCGATCTCCTCGCGCACCGTGCCGCCAACATCCCCAAGCCAAAGCACACCGGTTCCTGCGTCAAAGCTCGCACGAAATGGGTTGCGCATCCCGCGCACGAAAATCTCATCTTCCCCAGTCACACCTACAAAGGGGTTGCCCGCGGGGATGTGATAGTTCTTGTTCGGATCGCTTGGGAAGTCGTCACCATTGACATCGAGACGCAGCACCTTTCCAAAGAGCGCAGAGGTACCAGTGATCGCTTGCGATCGCTGTGGTCCCCCTGCGTCACCCGTGTATCCGCCATCGCCGAGAGGAATGTAGAGGAGTCCATCCGCGCCGAAACAGAGCGAGCCACCGAGGTGAAAGGCCTGCGTGCTCGGGCTCGCGAGACTGAAGATCACGCGGCGCGTGGCTGGATCAATCACATCAGCGTTCTTGCCGCGCGTGTACTCCGCGATCCAAATCACGATGGCACTCGTCGCGCCAGTCGTGTGGTGCACATAGAACTTTCCGTTGCTCGCGTAGTCCGGGTGAAACGCGATGCCGAACATGCCACCATAAGTTTGGTCCGGAACAAGTGTGTCAATATTGAGAAACGAGGTGGCTTGAAGCACGCCACTCTTGACGAGTCGAATCTGTCCGCGCTGCTCAACCACACAGAGGCGCGTGGCATCCCCTGGTGTCACTGCAACCTGCATCGGTTTCAGGAACCCACTGGCGACGAGAGTGTGCGAGATCGTCTGCGCATGCGCGTGCGACGCGAGGACGCTGCCAAGGACTGTAATCACGGATGGGCCGAGCGGAAGTTTCCAGAGCATGCACTCAGAATAGATGCAGAACACGCTTGGGCAAGGGCGCGAGCCCGCGCCGTTTGCGAAATCTACCCATCCAAACGGTCGAACTTGGCTGAGGGTGCGGCCATGCTCGTTAGTATCGCCCTCTTGTTGGTGCAGAAACGCCTCATGCTCTGTCTGTCACTTCTCGCCTGCGCGTTCAGCCGCGCTGCGTATGCGAGATGCGCGCCGCTCGTGGCATCCCAGCAGGAAAGCGCTGGGAATCGTTCGCTCACCGATGACGACCTCCGAGCCATGCGCGACGCGGCGCAAACCGCCCTCTTCGCGATGCGTGATGAGACTCGCCAGTGGCAGCCTCCACAGCGACCTCCAGGCGAATCCGCGCAACTCGGCGGCGAAACCGCGTTCTGCTGCTGGGCGTTACTTGAGAGTGGCGTCGCTGCGCAAGATCCCAGACTGGAACCCGCGCTTACTTCGACATTGCAATCGCAGTCGATGGATGGAACCTATGCCATCGCCGCGCGCGTCCTGATTCGAGCATCGCTGCTTCGCAAGTCGCTCGGAAAGTCTGAGCCCTCGGTTCGTCGGGCGCTGGAGGCGGATGTCGCGTGGATAGCGTCAGGATTTTCAAAGCAATCCGCGAGTTGGGGATACGCGCATGAACCCTCGACGCGTCTCGAAGACAATTCCATTCGCCAGTTTGTGGCACTTGCCCTGCTCGAAGCACAGAGCGTCGGAGCCGACGCGCCGAAGACGCTCTGGCGTTCGCTCTGCCAAGCGCTCTGCGCCGCGCAAGCTGAAAACGGAGGTTGGACCTATCAAGGTCTTTCGCGCGAAGAGCCCCCTCGGGGATCGATCACTGCAGGACTCGTCGCCGCATTGAGTGGTATGACTTCACTCGAATCGATCGCGCGCGACGGACGACTGCGCGCGAACGCGGAACGCTCCATCGTTCGCGCGGAGCAGTGGCTTGCCCAGCGATTCGACGCCAAGGTCAATCCTGGCAATCAGGCGTGGTGGATCTTCTGGATCTTCGCGCTTGAGCGTGCCGCGCAATCACGGGGGAATGCGGAGTTCGGAAGTCATGATTGGCTCATGGCATGCGCGGATGCACTTGCGGATGCGTTGTTCGTTCCGTCACAACCGGGCGGGTCGACTTACACCATTCGTGAACGCTTGTCGACTGACGCCGGTGGAACTCGAGTTCGCGCGGTGGATCTCGCCACGGCGCTGCTCTTTCTCGATCGTGCGTTGCGGCCGAATGTCCTCTTGGTTTGGAGTACCTCCGCGGAGATGGCGGCGTCACGCGAGCTCGCGCGGCGGACGACCAACATCGTTGAAGAGCGCGATGAACAGCGCGCTGGATGGTGGGTGGTTGATCGCGATGAGCTCAGTCCGACGATTGCAGCGCGCACCCCCGTGCTCTATGTCTCGAGAGATCGCGCAAGGAAACTCACCGAGATGCAGTCGGACGCATTGCGAGCACATGCGCAACGTGGAGGCGTTGTAGTCATGAATCTCCCGCCGAAAGAGCGCGAGACAATCCGATCTCGATGGCGAGCGTCGCTCGATCTCACCGAGTTTCCCGTTCAAGGGATTGAGAAGAAGTTGGTGCGAGATGCCTCGGTAGAGGTGCTCGGCGCGCCGCGCGCGCTCTTGGTGTTCACGGAAATCGACGATGGTCCAAAGGAGATCGAGCGCACAGCAACCTTGCTTGCGAGCTTCGCACTCCCCTACGGAAGTGATGCACTGCCGTGGCCAACCTTCGCGCACAGGCAAGAACCGCTCGCGCTCTCCGCACCAGCGACGATCGCGCTGTTGGGCGACACGGCGCAACCGGAAAACGCCGCATGGGACGAGTTGCAGTCGCTTCCGAGCCTCCGAGTCGTTTGCGCGCCAGATATCGAATCGATGGATGCCTTACCGTTGCCCTGCGCGGCGCTCGTGCACGGCACGACGCGCGCCACACCAAGCCCCGAGCAACTCGACGCACTGGCGCGATTCGCGACGCGAGGCGGGCTCGTGTTGTTCGAGTCTCCCTTTGGCGCAGGAGACTTTGCACGTCGATGCGAGATCGCGTGGTCGAGGCGCGTTGGCGTCGAGGTCACGACGCTCACTCCCCGAGATTTCGCGCAAACTTGGCCGGCGCTCGCACTCGAACGGTTACGGTGGAGACCGCGCGCACTCGTCGGGATCGATTTGCAAACAGATGGCGCGCAGGCGAACGCCGCGACAGCGCTTCGACTCCGTGGCACGAGAGACGCTCGCGGCATCAACGCCGTCTTCAGTCGAGAGGACCTGTCATTCGGACTCTTGGGAGTGCCGCACGCCGAGTGCGTTGGAATGCAGCCCCCAGAGACTCGAAACGCCGTTCGCGCCCTTCTTGAGCTCGCGATCCTCCGAGCGGCGAAGGGAGGGAAGTAGTTGCGGTCAGTGCTCCGCCGCTTGATCCTTCGCTGCGCGCGACTCGTGCGGAACTTCGCGCGCACTCTGAAGCCAAACGGTCGGGACGAAGGCGAGGAGGTGGCGGAACGAGCCCTCCGTCGCGAGGGCTATCGCGTCCTCGCTCGCAACCTCACGGTTGGAAGCGACGAAGCTGACCTCGTCCTCGAGTCACCTGATCGAAGCGAGATCGTCGTCGTCGAGGTCAAACGGTCGGCGCGAGGCTTTGACGCTTCAGAGCGGGTCGATCGACGAAAACTCCGCGCGCAGGGTCGATTGCTTCGCTTCATCGCCGCACATCTTCGCCGCAAGCGCCGCGTTCGCCTCGACATCGTCGCTGTGAGCGGGAGTGGGCGCACCTGTCGATGTTTACGCCACATTCGATCGGTGCTCCAACATGACGCATGAACGAACACCATGCGCAGACCCGATGCATCGGATGAAGCGCTCGAGTCGCCGTGTCAAGACAATCCGGCTTACTGCCAGTAACGATCCATCGCGATTTGCACAAGCCGCGCTTCCATCTGCTCGATGCCATCCGACACCCAGCGCGATCGGAGCGATCGTAGCCAACGCTCGCGCTCCGTCATGACGCGTTGCATACGGAGGTTGTCCCGCAAATGGGTTTGCACGCCAGGATCGAAGACCGATCGCGTCGATTGCTCAGTGACCCCAAGGACGGCAAGCCAAGTCATCGAGTCGCGCTGCTCGAGAACCGTGCTTGGTTTCCCAACAGGCAAATCGACCAACCGATCCTTCACCGCATCGGTGAGCGGCAGACCTCGGATTCCTTCTGGCGGCAGCTTGAATTCGTTCCACGCACCACGATTGGCCAGACCGAGCGCGTCAGCGATTTCAGGCAGCGACTTGCCCTCCTCGATCCACCGCTTTACCTCGACAATCTTGGCGCTATCCGTCGTCGTGTCGAGGCGAATGCGACCGATGAGAATCGCTGGCGGCGGATTGATTTCACTTTCTCGCCGCCGATATTCTCGTTCGATATCGCGCCACGAAACGATCGCGCGCGGCTCGATGCGCTTTCGAAGCAATTGCTGGGCAAGCACGACATCCCGCCTCTCTTGGAGGAACTCTTCAAGCGACTGCCCACTCTCCTGCATGAGGCTCGCCTCCGCTTCGAGTTGCGTTCCACCCCGCTCGGCGATCTCTACCTCTTGCAAAGATGCGAGCCACGCAAAGAGACCCTGTTGTTGTTCACTCGTGAGACCCGACTCCGCCTCCGCAATGACAAGCTCGCTGTCGACATACTCCTTGAACGAGAAACGAATGAGGTCGATGATCGCGCGGCGCGCTTCAACTCGGTCGGGCGACGCCGCCATCTGCACGATGCGAGGTTGCAAAGGCGCAAGAAACTTGTCGGCAAAGAGCGGTCTGCCGTTGATCTGACCGACGAGCCCTTCAATCGGCCACGGACGATTGACCGCGACCTCTTCGACCTGCGTTCGCGCGATCACCTCGCGGTGTTCCACCCCGTCGGCTGACTTCGAAATCACTTCCTCCACTGCCCCTGCCGCGGCTGCATTTGATTGGGGTCCCTCGGCTGCGATCGTCACTCCATCCACTTCGATCGTCGGCGCGGCGTAAACCGTCGGGTCAAGCGCGAGCGTGCGTGCGCTTGCGAGCACCGCGTCGCTTGGTTGAGAAAAATCGCTGATCAGCGCTTCACTCCGATCGACTTGAATCCCGCCCTCAATGCGCGAGTCAACCGTACTGCATGCGCCGAGGAACCAGGTCGCGAGACTCAGGCCGAGCGTTGTTCGCAGCATCAAGGAGGTGCCGTGCGGTTGCATTGGCGCAGTGTAGAGAATTGGAAGCGCACGGTGGGCGTTGCTCGATGCGATGCGGCTACACTAGATGCATGAGCGACGAGACCCCGCGACTTCACATCGACAACGACTGGAAAGCACAGGCCCAAGCAGAGAAAGAGCGCCTCGCCGAGAAGGTGGATGCGCGTAGCGCGGGCGGCCCCGGGGCGAAGGGCCCGCGTGGCCAGGAAGGTCCTCCGCCATCGGGCTTCCAAATGCTTGTCGCGAGCCTCGCCTCGCAGGCGGTGATGGGACTCGGTGGAATGCAGGATCCAGAGACGGGCAAGGTCATGATCGATCTTGAGAGTGCGCAGTTCGCGATGGGTATGCTCGGCGTCCTCCAAGAGAAAACCAAGGGAAACCTCACCGCCGAGGAGGCGAGCGAGTTGCAAGAAGTCGTGCAGCACCTCCAGCAACGATTCATGCAAATCGCGCAGCTGGTTGCCTCACAAATGCAACGAGAGAGCGCCGCGGGAGGCGTTCCATCTCCGGTGCTTGGGACCATTGGAGGGAGCGCCGCTTCGCAGAGCCGCCCGGCCACGGCGCCACGGCTTGAGATGCCCTAAAGCCGCAATGCCGTGGCTAGCGCGGCGGTGCGATAGGACGGAATTCGTGTGGAAGCGGCGGCGGTGGGTTCTCTCTGCCAAGTCGGACATAAATGTCGGCGCTCGCCACGGCGAGTAAGAGGAAGAGCGCCGCGATCGGAAATCCTAAACGGACGCGCGACGCAGGCATGTTCGTTTCTATCCGCGTTGGGAAGAGCACGCCGATCGCGATCGGAAGAATGATGAGTACAACCGGAAGCGCGTATCGCTCGAAGCACTTCGTATTGAACATCTGCGCGAGTGAGCCAAGCGCGAGGGCGAGAAGCGCCGTGTAACACTCCACGCGCCGAGCATGTCCCTTCGCAATCTCGAGCACCGCTCCGATCACCGCTCCTCCACAGGTCGCGAGCAAGACGACGACGAGCGATCGATCCATGTATTGAGGCGTGTAGCGCGCAAGCGTCCAAAGTGTTCCTCCCCACCGAATTCCATCGTGTGGACCGTCATAGGAACTCTTCACAGTGATTGCGAGAAGCACCGCGATGATCGCGCAGATGACTGCGCGTCTCGACCTGAGTGCCTTGAAGAAGTCCGGATGTACCGCGGCAATCAATGCGCCCCAATTTCCCACAAGCGCAAGGATGTACACGGGCGTGGTGCTATTGAGCCCCGAGCCATGAATGATGCGAAAGCCAGGCGGAATGAGCCCTTCCCAGAGCAGCACAAAGGCGCCGACGAGAAGTACGCCCGGCAGATTCATCAGCGCGGTGACGCATAGAGCCCGAACCCTACGCGACTCCTGACCGCACCCAATGCGCATCAAAACAGCTAGAAACCCAACACCCGCGCACCACAACAACACTTGCCGCACCATCGCTGCCGCGCAACTCCACACCATGCCTCGCGCAGCGGAATGTTTCGACACGCCGTCCCGCGCGATGTCGATACCTGCCGCGAGTGCGAGTATGAGAAACAAGAAGGCAAACGCGTCGGTGCTCAGGTGGATCGCGCTCCCGAGGATGTAGGGATTCATGAGAAACGCGAGACCGCTCAACGCGCCAAACGCTGGCGTTGAAAGGCGCGTGACAACTCGAGCGAGGACGACACTCGCTGCGAGCGCGAAGAGCGAACTCACGAGTCGAAGCGTGAGATCATCCGCTCCGCATCGATCAAGGACCGCGAGGATGAGGTGATATCCCGGCGTCGTCGCGGAGCCATAGTCAACGAGCGATGGCGATGGCAATGCCGCGGAGAGGATGTGAATGACAGGACGATGAAAGTACTCTTGATCCCAACCGGACGCGGTTCCAATCGCGCCTGAGAGAACAACCGGGAGGACCGCCATCAACCACGCGAACACTGGGAGCAGCCCAAGCCACAACCCCCGCCGATCTCGCGAAGTTTCGTTCACGATCCGACCTCGGTCGGGTGATGCGATCCATTCGAAACATGAAGGAACACCGCGTCGAGCGCTTCACGGGCCACTGGAACAAACAGCACAAATCCGAGCAGGGCGACATAACTCACGACCGAAAACAGAACGACTCGATCGCTCCGCAAAGCCGAGAGTGGACTGTCAGAATCGCCCGCATGCGCGCGACGCCAGAATCGATGGATCGCCGTCAACACCAAAGGCGAGAGTAGCGTCATGCCAATCGCGCGAGAGCCGAAAATCAACTGCGCGTGCTCACTCGTGGAGTACGCGATGTACGCGACGACCGTGAGTGTGCCGCTGAGTGCGAGAAGAAAGTCAAGTTCGCGGCGATCTCCGTACCCAGCACTGCTTCGCCACGCCGACTGCGCGCGTTCCGCTGCGACAAGGTCACAGGTGCGCTTGATAAAACCAAGAAAGAGACAGAGGAAGAAGACGCAGAGGACGAGCCAGACGCTGATCTTGACATCGATCGCAATCGCGCCCGCAGCTGCACGAAGCGCAAAGCCTGTCGCGATCGTCGTGACATCAAGAATGGCGACTCGCTTGAAGCAAAAGTTGTACGCAACTTGAAGCAGCGCATACAACAAGACCGCAAGCATCAGACCGAAGCGCACAGAAGCGGCAAGGGCGCATGCGGTCCCGAGCAACAGCAGTCCGAGGCTCAGCGCGGCGATTGGCGATATCGCGCCCGACGCGACCGGTCGCATTCGCTTGACCGGGTGCAGGCGATCCACCTCTCGATCGAGCGTGTCATTGACGCAGTAGAAGCCGCTCGCGACACAACAGAATGCAGCGAACGCGGTGAGCGATTGCGATACCGCTCGGGCTAGTTCGTCCGACGGAGCCGTCGCGTATTGATTCGCCGCCCAGAATGCAAGCGGGATGAGAACGAAGACATTCTTCGTCCAGTCGCTTGGGCGGAGAAGATGGAGGGCGGCGCGCATCACGAGTGCTTGGAATATCGGTCGAGTGCGGGAAGCGGCTGAATGAAAGGGCTGTTTGGTCAGACCAACTCAGCGAGCAGACCGTCGGCAACCAGCATTCCTCGGTCGGAAAGTCGCAATCGACCTCCTTCGCGGAGGAGCACACCTGCACAAATCGCCTGCTCAATGATCGACGCGCGGTTTGGGCGCAAACGCACAGCCTGCTCTTCGAACTCAGCGTCGATCCCAGCCTTGGCCCCGCTCGACTCGCCTCCGACAATTCGAAGCCCAACCATCAGGGCTTCACTGACATGTCGCCCCTCATCCGGCGCCTCGTGATCAACGATGGGCGGCGCGCGGTTGTCGAGTGGAGAAAGCCCGCCTCCCGTCAACCAGTCGGTGAGTCGCGGGACCACTTTGAATCGGTGACCGGCGACAAATCCGCTTGCGCTCGGCCCGAGTGCCCACCACGGTTGGTTGCGCCAGTAGATCAGGTTGTGTTGGCATGCGAGCGCTGGTCTCGACCAGTTCGAGATCTCGTACTGTTCGAATCCCTCTCGCGCGAGCAAGCTCCGGATCGACTCATACATCTCCGCTTCAAGCTCATCACTCGCCGGTTCAAAGTCCCCTCGCAGCAAGCGCTTCGTCATCGCGGTGTTCGGCTCATAGGTCAGGCCGTACGCGGAAAGATGCTCGATGCCGATGTCTATCGCGCGCGCGACATCGCGCGTGGCCTGCTCCGTCGTTTGTCCAGGAATGCCGAAAATCAAGTCAAGATTGACATTCTTGATGCCTGCGTTTCGAAGCAATCCAACCGCCCGCGCAACGCTCGCGACATCATGCCATCGTTCAAGTTTCTTGAGATGCGAAGCCTCGAAACTCTGCGCGCCGATCGAAACCCGATTCACACCCGCCGCGACCAGAATCTCCGCGACTTCGAGCGTCACCGTTTCTGGGTTTGCTTCGACGGTCCATTCACTCGAACTCGTTCGCCTCAGCGACGCGATCGACGCGAGCGCGCGCGCAAGGAGCGCAGGTCGCAGCAGCGTGGGAGTCCCGCCGCCCACGAAGATCGTTCGAAGCTCACCCTCGATCCGCTCACGAGCGAAGTCAACCTCCGCCTCAAGGCGCTCAACAAACACCTCTTGACGATCGTCGGCATCGACGAACGAATAGAAATCACAGTAATGGCACTTATGAAAACAGAATGGGACATGCGCGTAGAGCCCTTCCACGCGATGCCGACCAGCGGGCAGGACGCGATCAAGCGTTGTCGTTGCAACGCGTTCGCTTTGAACAGAAAGAGCAATGCTTGCCACGCGCCGAGTCTACGGCGAGACTCACGCGGCTTCGCGACCCTTGGTCTTTTCAGCCGGGGGCGGGGTCACCGCAGCATCGAGGCGCGGTGTCGGAATGCGAATGTTCGAGCCGCAGCCTCGGCAGCGGACGAGTTTGCCGCGCGCGCTCCCGGGTACGGCGAGCACACGCTGACAGCCCAGATTTGGGCACATGATTCGAATGACTTCGTCTCTCGTCATGGCAAGACTTTCGCGCAGGGGCTCCACGAGGACACCCACTAGGTTGCACATCGGAGAGAAGACAACCCCGCTTGAGTCCATTTCGCACGATCTTGAGCATCTGTGATCCCCTACAATCTCCCCTTCGCCACGGACCGCAAACCCTCAGCCCAGAGACCCCACGAATGCCCCCATCGACCTCCCCCCACGCTGCAGTTGTTGGACTCCAATGGGGGGACGAGGGGAAGGGAAAAATCGTCGACCTCTTGACAGCGCGGTACGACTGCATCGTGCGCTACAACGGCGGCGCAAACGCCGGACACACCGTGCAGGTTGGGAGCGAACGCTACGCGTTGCATCTGATCCCAAGCGGCATTCTGAGCCGCGGAAAGACGAATGTCGTCGGAAACGGCGTCGTCGTCGATCCTGAAAAAATCTTGGAGGAGATCGAGGGACTCCGCAAGCGAGGCGTGGATGTCGGAAGCAACCTCCGAATCTCCGACCGCGCGCATGTCGTGATGCCCTACCACAAGGATCAGGACGCAGCTCTTGAGGACCTTCTCGCCAAGCGCGCGGGAACTCTCGGGAATGGCGGATCGATTGGTACAACGCGACGGGGCATCGGTCCGGCCTACGCGGACAAGATTCGCCGCTCAACTGCGATTCGCGTTGGCGACTTGCTCGATCGCGACCTTCTCGAACGCAAACTCGACACGATTTGCAGCATGCGCATGGCCGAACTTCAAGCGCTCGGCGCGACGATCGGAACTGGCGACGGAGAAGTCCGTCCGCTCATTCCCGCTGAACTCGCGACGCGATTTGCGGCCGCAGGCGAACGACTTCGACCGCACATCACCGACACCGTGTACCTGCTGCATGATGCCATGCGCGAAGGCCGCAGCGTGCTGTTTGAGGGCGCGAACGCCTGCCTCCTCGATATTGACCACGGCACCTTCCCGTTCGTGACGAGTTCGAACTGTTCAACGCTCGGGATCCCAGCGGGTTCCGGTGTTCCGGGCCGTGCGATTAGCAAGGTGTACGGCATCATGAAGGCGTACTCGACGCGCGTGGGAGGCGGTCCGTTCATCACCGAATTGCTTGACGCGACCGGCGATCGAATCCGCACTCGCGGCCGTGAATATGGCACGACCACCGGACGAGCACGTCGTTGCGGCTGGCTCGATCTCGTCGCGGTGCGCTACTCGACGATGGTCTGCGGTGCCGACGCCATTGCCTGCACGCTGCTCGATGTGTTGAGTGGATTTGATGAGTTGAAGGTTTGCGTCGGATATCGCCGCGCCGATGGCACAATCACCGATCGATTCTTACCCGATGCGGAGCGGATGGCCGAATTCACGCCCGTCTATGAAACGATGCCGGGTTGGAGCCGCGAACTCACGGATTGCCACGATCGCGCGGATCTTCCCACCGAGGCACAAGCCTATCTTGCATTCATCGAGCAGTTCACGGGCACTCCGATTGAACTGGTTTCGGTCGGGCCAGAGCGTACACAGACGCTTGAATCCACTCGCGCATCACTTGTCGGCGCGCGCTAACGATTTGCACCGATGCCTCATCGAACGACGAGCCTCTCCTCCGTCCCTGCGCCGCTTGATGATCTTGAGCGAAAGCAACTCCCGCGGCACATCGCCGCGATCATGGATGGGAACGGTCGATGGGCAACCTCCCGCGGCATGCCTCGGCTTGTCGGTCACCGGGAAGGCGCGGCCACGGTTCGCAAGATCGTGACCGAGTGCGTTCGCCTTCGACTTGAAGCGCTGACGCTCTATTCATTTTCAAGCGAGAACTGGAAACGCCCCAAGGAAGAGGTTGCCGGTCTGATGGAACTCTGCGCGGAGTTTCTTGTGCTCGAGCGGCCCGTCATGCTCGAACAAGACATCCGATTTCGAAGAGTCGGATCTCGCGTTGGTCTCCCACCTCGCGTGCTCGACGAACTCGATGCGACGGAGGAAGCAACGGCACACGCGAAGGGGCTCACGCTCTGCTTGGCGATGAACTACGGTTCTCGGACAGAGATTACGGATGCCGCGAAGGAGATCGCGTCTCAGGTGGAACAGGGCAAGCTGCGCGCCGAAGATGTGACCGAGCAGACCATTGCTGCGCATCTCTACACCGCGGGGATTCCTGACCCCGATCTACTCATTCGTACGGCGGGTTCCTTCCGCGTTTCAAACTTCCTTCTGTGGCAGATCAGTTACGCAGAGATCCATGTCACCGATGTCTACTGGCCTGACTTTGCTCCAAGCGACCTCCATGCTGCGATTCGCGACTTCACACGCCGCGAACGCAAATTCGGAGAACTTGGAGCGAGTGTGGTTGACGCAAAGCACGCGAGTGCGCACCGCAATGCGAATGCACGATGAATGACCGAACTCCCGCGGTTCGAGCTCGTAACAAATCCGGCGTCTACTACTAGAAATCGCAGTCCTTTGACCCCTGTCGCGTTTGGAGAACTTGCCGTTTGGAGCATGATGGAGAGACCGAATTTAGGGCACAATAACGGTCTTTCCAGCCGTTGGTATTGCATTGCGCCCCGCTTTGGCCTCTCGCAGAGGCGCCCCCGCGCGCCAATCTTCCTCGCGCGTGACAGTTGAGCTTCCACCATGCCCTTCCGCCGCTCTCTCCCACTCTCCGTGATCACCCCGATCTTCGTGCGGCGCTACGCACGCGCGATTGCACTGAGCACCTCCACCGCGCTCACCATCGTGCTCTCCGTCGCGGGGTCCAACGCGGTGCAAGCGGATGACCCGAAGCACATTGATCATGTCACTGAAAAAGAACTCACCGCATTCACCCGCGCCGCGGTTCGCAATGGAGGAATCGCCGAACTCAGCGTCGATGAGTTTCGTGAGCTCGCGATCGGCGATGCCGTCGTCTTTCCATTCGCGGATGGCGTCGAAGTCGGGATGACGCTTGTGGAAAAGCGTTGGCTTACCGATGGCCGAATCTACGAATGGCAATTCCGCGAAGAGAGCGAACTCGCATCCGCTGCGATCGTGATGACGAACGGGGAACTCTCTGGCGAAGCGCATCGTGCAGATCTGGGAGTTCGATATCACGCGCTTGGCCGCGACAGCCAAACAATGGAGCCATTCGCCGATACAGGCGACTGCGGCGGCGCATTTGATGTTCCGTTTGACAATGAAGGGAACGCCAAGCCGCACGATCCAACCCTCGACGAACATGCGTTGAGTACTGACGATGCGCAGCCCGCCGATGGCGGCATCGCAGGAGGATGCACCGATGGAGCAGGACTCGTCGACATCGCGGTTTTCTACAACACGGATGTCATTACCGCAGCAGGAAGTGTCGAAGCCGCTGAGGCCGCGATCGCGTCGGCCGTGGCAAACCTCAACACGGCGCTTTCCAACTCACGTTGCATCACTCGTATGCGCATGGTCGCGCTCGAAAGCACGAACCGATCGAGTTTCGCGAGCCTCTTCAGCGATCTCGATTGGTTGAACTCTGACGCTGGGATGGCCACGCGACGGAATGAGCTTGGCGCGGACATGATGCACATCGTTTCGACGGGAACTGGCGCGTGCGGCGTCGCATCACTTTTCAACAACAGCCCGAACTCCGCGTTCGGCGCGACCAACTTTGGATGCCTTGGCGGATACACGCTCGCGCACGAAGTTGGTCACAACTTCGGTTGCTGTCACGCGCCAGGCGACGGAGGTGGTTGCGGAACTGGCGGCTACTACCCCTACTCGGTTGGATACCGATTCAATGGGGCAAGTGGCACACAGTGGCGTACCGTCATGGCGTATGACCCCGGCGTGCGCATCTCGCACTTTTCAAATCCGTATGTGAACTATGACGGCACGCCTACCGGAGTGTTAGGAAATGCTCCAGGCGTCGGCGCCAACAACGCACGGACGATCAATCTCACTGCTGCAACGATCGCGCAATTCCGGTGCTCCGGAGGAATCCAGACGGACTGCAATGCAAACGGCATTGATGATCAATACGAACTCGACACGGGAGCAGCCCCGGACTGCAATAGCAACGGCATTCCCGATGCATGTGACATCGCAAGCGGACTCTCACTTGATGTGAACGCCAACGGCGTGCCTGATGAGTGCCCACTCACGAGCCCCGTCGTTGGTTCACTCGATCCTGACATTCTCGACACGCTCGGCTGGAGCGTCTCGATGGATGTGCGCAGCGCGGACCCGTTCCCCTACATGATCGCGGGCGAACCGCATGACGATGGCGTCGAAGGATCGCTCGATGCAGCCGGCGCTGCGATCTTGTACGCACGAGTCGGCACCACATGGGGTGGTCTCGGGGTGCTTCGAGCAAACGACCCGCGACAGTACGCGATGTTTGGAAGCAGCGTGGGCGTGTTTAAGCGCCAAGGCGCCGGCAGTGTGCCGAGTGCGAATCTCGCCGTTGTCGGCGCGTATCGTGCGCAAGCGACCTCGGGAGCCAATTGGGTGAATGAGGGCGCCGCGTACACATTCGAAGAAACCGGAGGCGGATGGGTGCAGAAGCATCGCGTTGTGCCGCAGGCGATCACGCCGGACACGACCAAGACGAATGCATTTTTCGGTTTCTCCGTCGCGATGTCACGCGTTGGTACAGATGCGGGCGATCAGGTGTTCGTCGGCGCACCAGGCTCAAATCTTGGTAAGGGATCGATGTATGTCTTCCGACAGAACGACTCGGGAACGATCGTGCAGAGTGGGAATCTGCGCGGTTCGACGACAACGATGCTTGGTGACGAAGTCGGTTGGAGCGTGGCCGTCGATCCAGTTTGCCCTGCCATCGGATCCACGCCAACGCGCGCGTTCGTCGCATTCGGTGCCCCAGGCACCTCGAGTGATCGCGGAGCTGTGTGGACCTACTACCGCGCCACAACCGGCGCAACTGGATTCGGCGGTCCACGCAAGATCGCCATCGGCTCCGCGCAAGCTGTCATCGGTGACCGATTCGGCGAAGCTGTAGACATCCATGACAACTGGTTGCTCGTCGGAGCGCCTGGATCAGACGGCGGCAAGGGCGCGGCGTGGCTTGTGGAACGCACCGCAGCGAACACCTGGACGATTCGAAACAAGATTTCGCGGCCAGAGTTGCAGGCTGGTGACGCATTCGGTTCGAGCGTCTCCATCACGGCGGCACCAAGCGGTACCGACCTCGTCATTTGCATCGGTGCGCCGGGCCGCGACAAGACCGTCGATGGCGTTCTGCGACAAAACGCGGGAAGCGTATTCACCTTCCGCAAGCTGACGACATCGCTCATCCCCGTGTTCTCCACCGAGCACACCGCGATCGCGCCGAAGTCTGGCGATCAGTTCGGGTTCTCCATCGGATCCATCAGCGGTCTCACTGGCGTCGGGATTCCGTTTAGCAACGATGCCGGTCTTGATGCTGGCGCCGTCCGCATTCTCTCGACTCCCTAATCATGCACATCGCGCGAATGCGCTTCTCTCGATTGATTCCTTCCATGCGACTTCTCTCTCTGTTTACGCTCGTGCTTGCACTTCTGCCGACGCTCGCGATTTCTGCGACCGCGCGCGGCCAAGCAGTCTGCTCAAGTTCAACGCACAGTTGCTTCGAACCAAGCATTATCGAAGCTGGATGTTCGAATCCAAACTGCTGCGCAACCGTTTGCGCGATTGAACCGATTTGCTGCGCTGTGGCCTGGGATGAGTTGTGCGTCTCCCTCGCCGCGAAGTTTTGCACGGCGTGCGGTAGTGTTCCTGAGAGTTGCTTCGTGGCACATGGCAGTGGATCGTGTCGCGATGGCGCGTGCTGCGAAGTCGTGTGTGCGATTGATCCCGGCTGTTGCAGTGTGGCCTGGGACACACATTGTGTGCGATTAGCGACAACACCGGGGACCGGTTGCGTTGGTTGTGGAGCGCCAGGTGCTGGGAGTTGCAAAATCACGCACGAAGCAGCGGGATGCAATGATTCCAATTGCTGTTCGACCGTGTGCACCGTGGATTCGCACTGCTGTGAAACCACATGGGATCAGATCTGCGTCGATTGGGCGAACCAACTCTGTCCAGATTGTGGGAACCCAAACGCGGGAAGCTGCTGTTACGAGCACGCTGGCCCCTACTGCAGCGACGCAACCTGCTGCGAACTCGTCTGCGCGACTGATCAGTACTGCTGCGAAGACCGGTGGGACTTCTACTGCGCGCAAGTCGCGAACAACAATTGTGGACTCACGCAGTGCACCTGCGGCGATCCAACCGCTGGCTCCTGCAAGTCTGCACATGCGAGTATCGGGTGCAATGACTTCCGTTGTTGCAACGATGTCTGCGCCGTCGACGGATTCTGCTGCGTGGTTGAGTGGGACTACACCTGCGCGCGCCAAGCAGAGACGATGTGCGCGATCTTCGTGCCCAGTTGCGCCGATGCCTACGGCAGTTGCTATGTGCGCCACAACTCCGCAGGCTGCGACGAACCTGGCTGCTGTGAGCAAGTCTGCATCATCGACAACACTTGCTGCACCTTCGAATGGGATGCCGGATGCGCGGACCTTGCCGCAGCGCACTGCAACGGCTGTGGAGACATCGAGAGCGAAAGTTGCTTCTATCCTCACTTTGGCCCGAGTTGCTACGACCCCGAGTGCTGCGACACCGTGTGCACCTTTGATCCTCGCTGCTGCGAATTGCAATGGGACATGTTCTGCGTGATCAACGCGTACAGCGTGTGCGAGATCGGCAGCGCGTGCGGCTCCTTCCTCTCCCGACCGTGCGGCGTGCCGAGCCGAATCGCAGGCTGTTCCGACGCGGGCTGTTGCTCTCTCATCTGCAACTTTGACCCAACCTGCTGCTCGCGCGCATGGGATGAAACTTGCGCGGCGAATGCATCGAACTTCTGCGATCGACCACCCAATTGCCCCAATCGCGGCGACCCATATCTCGTGCACCCAGAGCCTGGATGCGCGGACGAATTCTGCTGCACGGCTGTTTGCCAAGTCGAGCCCTACTGCTGCCAACTCGGATGGGACGCCAACTGCGTTTATGTCGCACAAGGCATCTGCTACTCCGTTGCGGGCTGCCCCGGCAGCGGAAAGTGCGGCGTCGCGCACACGACGCCTGGCTGCGATGATCCAACCTGTTGCAACATCGTCTGCCGGCTCGACCCAGTCTGCTGCACTGCGCGCTGGGATGTGAACTGTGTCGCGAGCGCTGGCTTGCACTGTGTGCCGCGACCGAGTTGGCCCTGCCCTTGCTTCGGCAGTTGCTTTGAAGAGCACGCCAACGCAGGGTGCGACGATGAAACCTGCTGCGCCGGCGTTTGCTCGATTGACGATACCTGCTGCACCGTCGCATGGGATGCGTCTTGCACGGCACTGGCGCGCATCTACTGCTGCGCGACACCAGGTTGCGGCGACAGTTGCGCTGGGAGTTGCATTGAAGAGCACACGAAGCCGAACTGCGATGACTCCGTGTGCTGCACGGCAGTCTGCCGGTATGACCCGTATTGCTGCAGCGGAGAGTGGGACACCGGATGTGTGCGTGACGCCATCGAGACCTGCGAGGGCGGTTGCGGTCTTGTGATCTCTGGTTCGTGCTTCGCTCCACACGGATTCGCAGGATGCGCGGATGCCGCATGCTGCACCCTGGTGTGTGATGATCCCGCCTTCATGTACTGCTGCTTCATGGACTGGGATCAGCTTTGCGCGAACGAAGCGCTTCTGCGTTGCCCGGCGAGTGTGCCGGATTGCGGCGACATCGGTGGCGGGAGTTGCTGCGAAGTGCACGCTCGGCCAAGCTGCAATGACGCGAGTTGCTGCACTGCGGTCTGTGCAGTCGACGATTACTGCTGCACGGTCGAGTGGGATCAAGCCTGTGTCGACATCTCACGCACGCAGACCGCGTGCTCCCAGTGTGATCTCGATTGCGGCGACGAGTGCGCAGGCCCTTGCTGCGAGGCGAAGGATACGCCTGCGTGTAGTGACGAAGCATGTTGCAACGCGGTGTGCCTCCTCGATGCCATTTGCTGCGAAGTTGCGTGGGACCAGTTCTGCGCTATGGAAGCGAAGATCAATCCAGCATGCAATGGTGACACCGGCGCGTGCCCGCAACCCGCTTGCGGCACGCCCGAGGCGCAGAGCTGCTGCTACCCGCACGACAATGCGAATTGCAGCGACGAGCAGTGCTGCGAGGATGTCTGCGTCATCGACGACTACTGCTGCACGATCGAGTGGGACAACACGTGTGCTGGCATCGCTGGAGATGTCTGCGATGTCTGCGGCGGCGGTGTCGGTTGCGGAAGCCCACGCACCGGTGGCTGCTACAACGCGCACCTCACGCCGTTCTGCTCCGACAGCGCGTGCTGCCTCTTCGTGTGCAGCGTCGACCCAACCTGCTGCTCAGACGCATGGGACGACGCTTGTGTCGATGCTGCGCTCTTCTTCTGCAACGGCGGTTGATCCCGGCAGCGTGTGAGTCCATCGAGCAAGTGTGTCAAGAACCGACGAGCGGTGCGCCAAGTCCGGTCGCCTCTAGAGGATCGCGGTCATCACACCACACGCGTCACCACGCACGCGCACTTCGCGCCGTCGCGCCAAGCGTGAAGGACCAGCGAGCCGTTCGATTGACACCCGAGCGCCTTCGTGACGCGGTCTGCGCCGCCGAATTCGTCGAGCGCCTTGCCTCGCACACGAACACTTCGGAACTGCTCTGGCCCGCCGACTGTGCATCGTCGCGAGATCGCTTCCGTCGGCGAGCGCGAGATTTCGCCTGCGATTTCGAAGCACTCCGCCCACGGAGACGCGTGCTCGCGCGCTCCAGTCAGGAGTCCTAGACCACGCGCGATTTCACTCGCGTCAATTTCGACTGCGAGATCGCTCAGCAGGCCTGCGCGTTCGATCGCCGCACAAGGCTCATATAAGTACGGGCCGATCGCTTCCGCCTGCGGCACGGCGCGAGGAACTCCCACGCGTGTATGCGTGGTCGCACCCAATCGCGTCGCGCGCGTGGAGTTCGGTTGCGGTGCGAGCGCTCCGGTCCAGACCACGCACTGCTCCATCGTCGTGTCAACTTCGATGAACTCACATTCCGTATCTGGCGCACAGACGAGCTCGCGGGCGACGCCCGGACCGAGCTTGAGCGCACCGCCCCGCGCCGCGCGCATCCACGCGAGGAGACTTCCAAGATCGAACTCATTCGTGGTTTGCGATCCGCGTTTCCACACTCGGCCACTCGCATCGCGGCGCGGCGGATCGCAGTGCAGAAGCGCTCCCGAGATCATCGCCTGCACTTCATGACTCGCAACATCGGCTTCACGCACGCGACAGCGAGCGTTCGTTGCGGCCATCCACGCGCGCAGCGGATCCAGCTCAACACCAAGCACGCGCGCTGCTCCGCATCGCTCAACGATGGCATGCAGATCTGCGCCAACGCCAGTGCAGAGATCAAGAAGTGGGAGCTCTCGCAGGCTCGCAGCGGCGAACCGCTCTGCCTTCCAGAGCGCGCCTCGACTCGAACTCGCCATCTCGACACCCTCAAGATCCGCATAGCACTGCGGCGCGAAGTCGAGCTTGCCGATGGCCTTCCTCCGCGCGTGCATGAGTTCGATCGCTGCGGAGACCGTCGGAGCGGCATGCTGGCGGCGCAGTCGCGCGATCAGCGCTGGCGAAGCCGTGCGTTCTGCATCGATGCTCGCGAGAAGAGACCCCGTCTCCGCATCATTGAGAGCAAGCGACTTCCAAATCGAGACATCACGCCACGAGTCCATCGCGCGCAGCGTAAGGGCAACCCGAGATCGCCGCGAACAAAAAGCACGAGAGCGCCGATCATGTCGGCGCTCTCGTGAACATCACGCTGTTGCTTGGCGCGCTTCGATCACATCGCCGCGCCGTTTTCTGTTTCGAGATAGGTGTATCCCGCCAAACCTGACTCGTAGGCGCGCACGAGCGCATTGGACTCCGCGACTGACATGTGTCGGTCACGCACCGCTCGCTCGCACTCATGCCGAATCGCCTGCGATAGGCGATTCACATCGTATTGCACATAGGAAAGCACTTCACGAACACTGTCGCCCTCGACCGTCTCATCGATCCACCAGTTACCATTTTCGTCGAGCCGGATATGTGCGACATGCGTGTCGCCGAAGAGATTGTGAAGATCGCCGAGCGTCTCTTGATATGCGCCAACGAGGAACGCTCCGAGGTAGTACTGGTCACCGTCCTCGATCGAGTGCACTTCGACCGACTTGCGCACATCGTGATTGTCGACGAAGCGATCGATCTTGCCGTCAGAGTCGCAGGTAATGTCCGCGATCGTCGCCTTGCGCGTCGGGCGCTCGGTCAAACGATGGATGGGCATGATCGGGAACAACTGATTGATTGCCCAGATGTCAGGGAGCGACTGGAAGATAGAGAGATTGCAGAAGTAGGTGTCGCTCGTCGCGTCTTCGATGTCGCCAAGCTCTTCGGGCACCGCGGGCATCTCACGCGCCTTGTCCCGAATCTTCGCGCAAGTCGCCCAAAACAGACGCTCGACGATGGCGCGGTGCTCGAGCGAGAGGTAACCGACGCTGAAAAGGTTCATCGCCTCGTCGCGCGCCTGCAACGCATCGTGATAGCACTCAAGCAATCTTCGTTCGCTGACCGCCCCGAAGGCTTCAAAGAGGTCGACGATCGGGCGCGGTACTTCGCCATCGGTGAGTGGAACACCCTCAAGCGTCGTCGGCGCCTTGAATCGATCGACGCTGTTTGCGCCGAGCACATCAAACACCAAGACGCTCTGCTGCGCGACCATCGCGCGACCGCTCTCCGTGATGATCGTCGGATGCGAAACGCCCTCTTCGTCGCACACACTCATCACCTTGTAGACGACATTGGAGGCGTACTCAGCGAGGGTGTAGTTCGTCGAGAATTCGAAGTTTGTCTGGCTGCCGTCGTAATCGATGCCCAATCCACCACCGACATCGAGGTACTGCATGCTGCAGCCCATCTTTGCAAGCTCGGTGTAGATGCGCGCCAGTTCGTTCACGCCGGAATTCACTTGACGGATGTCGTGGATCTGCGACCCCATGTGGCAGTGCAGCAACTGGAGGCAGTCCTTCATACCCTTCGCGCCGAGGTACTCGACTGCTTCGATGACTTCGTTGACGCTGAGACCGAACTTTGCCTTGATGCCGGAACTGTGGCGCCATCGACCCGCGCCCTGCGTCGAGAGATTCACGCGCACGCCGATGCGTGGGCGGATCTCGAGCATTTCCGCGTACTTCACGATCAGGCGAAGTTCGGTGATGTTCTCAATCACTGGAATGATGCGTCGCCCAAGCTTCGCGGCGAGCATCGTGAATTCGATGTATCGCTCTTCCTTGAATCCATTGCAGATGATCAATCGATCTGGTGAGTCACTCGTCAACCCCATGACCGCGAGCAACTCTGGCTTCGATCCAACTTCGATGCCGAATCCAAGCGGCATGCCGAACTCGCGCACATCGTGCACGACGCGTCGCTGCTGATTCACCTTGATCGGGTAGACCGCGTTGTAGGAACCCTTGTATCCGTTGTCCCGAATCGCAGTCGCAAATGCATCGTGCATGTCGGTCATGCGCGTGCGGAGCAGATCGCTGAAGTGCAAGAGCGCGGGGGTGCGCAAGCCGCGCTCGCGCAGACCCTGCACCACTTCGAAGAGATCAATCTCGCGACCCGTCTCGCGTGTCGGTCGCACGACAACGTGCCCCTTCGCGTTGACGTCAAAGAAACCCTTCGCCCAACCACGCAAGTTGTAGAGATCCGCAGAGTCGTCGATCGTCCACCCTCGTTCCATCGAGGTTCGAAGTTGCCCGCCGCGGAATGATGGCTGCGCGCCTGTCGACGGCGGAGCAGCGCTTGCGATGGAAGAGGCTGTCGGAGCACTCGGCGCCCTCAGTGGGGCGGCAGACGGATTCACCATTCGAGGGGTGCCTTCGCGATAATCGCGGTTCTTCCCGGACTTCTCCGGGTTCTAGGTGCGGAAAACTGGATGCCACGGACGGTACTTTTGGCAATTGCCAAGTGCAGATGATAGATCCTCCCCGTGAAATCGGAAGTGTTCTAGAGGAACTTTTTCGAATCACGCTTGGATCCCCGTCGTCCGGGGTGCATACTGAGCATGTTTCCAATCCCCTTTTTCTTGGAGAGCACAAGATGACTGCAAAGATTTCAGCGCGATCGCGCGGGCTGTGTGTTCGTTCGGCAACGGTCCTTTCTCTATCCATTGCCGGCGCCGCGTTCGCAGGCCCCACCTGGGACGGCGATCTCGACTCAGACGCCGGCAACACTGCGAGCACCGCGCAGGTTGTCACTCAGAGCGGACCGGTCATGGAAATCAAGGGGCGGGTAAGTGCGACCGCGTTCATGGGCAACCCTGACTACGCGGACATGTTCCTCATCCGGATTGCAGCGCCAACGATGCTCAAGTTCTCGACAGCGGGCGGCGACAACGGCGGTTCCGCAAACTTTGATAGCTCGCTCTTCCTCTTTAAAGCAGCCGAAGGCACCACCGGTCCCCGCGCGTTTGGCGTTCTTGGCAATGGCGATTACTCGCAATCCATGAACGGCGCGCTCATCCAATCGCAGTCCAACGACGGCTCGGGCTTCGTGCTCACGGATCCAGGTCTCTATTACATCGCGATTTCCATGGCTGGGTTCAACCCAATGAGCGACAACTCGCTCATCTGGCCGAACGTCCCGGCTGGCGTGATCGGATTCGGAAACTTTAGCCCCCTCACAGGCTGGACCAACGAATCCAACAACCAGGGTGGCGAGTACTCCATCCGCACGGTCGGCATCGAAGGCGTTCCTGCTCCGGGAGCCATTGCGCTCTTCGCGCTCGCAGGCCTCACTCGGCGATCTCGCGCTCGCTGATCGGGGCGATCGCGATCTACTGAACTTCCCCAAGCAGCCGCGCGAGAAGCGCGGCTGCTTCTTTGGTGGACCTTGCCTCGGGACCTTTGCGAAGCAACAGAATGCGATGCGCTTCCTTTGCGTTCTGAGTCGCCTGAGTTTTTTCGCCAAGAGACTCCTGCATGAGCGCAATGCTGTAAAGCGTCCGGCCAACGCGAAAATCATCGGCATCTACATAAGGTGCGAGCGCGTCAAGCGCTTCGCGGTACAGAGGTAACGTTCCCGCAACATCTCCTTCCGCGCGACCAAGCGCGGCCATTCCGTTCAGGATCGCTGCCTTCGCAATCGCGCTCTCTCGTGTTACTTCAAGCGACGCGCTGCGCTCAAACGCGAGTTTGAGGTTCGTGCGCGCGTCGGCAAACTTCCCCTGCGCGCGAAGAGCACTCGCGAGTTGTCGTTGTGTCTCCACGGTCGCGAGTGCGTGGGGACCAAGGGCGTCCTCGTAGAGCGCGAGCGCCGCCTGGTACGCCCGCTCGCTCGCCAAAAAATCGCCCAGATTGAATCGTAGCCGCGCGAGCGCGAACTCAACCTCCGCGAGATCCTCCGTCGTGCATTCGCTTCGCGAGTATGCCGCTGACCGCATCGCATGCGCCCGCTCGATCGCGTCCCGCCCACCTTCTGCGTCGTCGAAACCGAGGTGCACGAGGCCGAGCGTGACGAGAATGCCAGAAAGCAATTCGGGATCGTCGCCAAGCTCTTCGTTCACCTGTTCGGTCACAAGCGTGAGAAACTCATGCACTCCAAGTTGACTCGAACCCCGCCCAAGTTCAGGGTCCACATTCGTCATCGAGGTCTTGAGCGAACTCAACGACTTCTGCGCCTTTCCAAGCGCGATGTCGGTCTTGGCGTACGCCACCGAGAGCGCGACGCTCGCGCCAACAATCAGCAACAGAAAGATCCCTGCAGCACTCGACGCAACCCAATGCCTTCGGATAGTCTTGCACGCGACATACACGAAGCTGTCTTCGCGAGCAAGAATCGGCTTCCCGTCGAGGTACCGATCGAGCTCGTCGCGCAACTCATCTGCGGTTCCATATCGCCTGTCTGGATCTGGATCGAGCAGTTTGAGGGTGATCACATCGAGATCTCGATCAATCCCCTCACGCACTTCCGAGGGCCGCTTCGGCCTCGCTTCAAGGCGTTGCAAAAGAAGATCGGCGACATTTGCTGCTGATGAGAACGGCTTACTCCCACTCAGCGCTTCGTAGAGCATGACCCCAAGCGCATACACATCAATGCGGGAATCAATGAGATCTGGGTCGCCTCGCAACTGCTCCGGCGCGGCGTATGCAAAGGTGCCGAGGAACTCGCCCGCCACAGTCTCGCCACCCGCACCTCCGAAGCCCTCGAGCATCCCAGCCGCGGAGTTCTCCATAGGTCGCGCGAGACCGAAGTCGAGGACTCGCGGATTTCCATCCGTGTCAACAAGAACATTGCCCGGCTTCAAATCTCTATGAATCACGCCGCGCCGATGGGCGTACGCGACCGCATCAACCACACTACGAAACAGCTCAATGATCTGCCGCGTCGAGAGCACGCTCATTCGAATGTAGGCATCGAAACGCTCGCCCGCGACGAGCTCCATCGCAAAGAATGGTTCCCCATCCCGCGCAACGCCGCTCTCATAGAGCGTCACAACGCCGGGATGCCGCATGCTCGCGACAAGTTCAACTTCTCGCTCAAACCGTCGCCGGGCCCGCCCTGACGCAAGACCGCCGCCAAGCATGCGTTTCACCGCACAACTTCGTCGAGTCGCAAGCTGCTCTGCGCGATAGACCACGCCCTGCCCTCCGCGATGAAGCTCGCCGAGCAACTTGTAGCCGGGAACCGGACCATCATCGAGCGCGTCGGGCGGCACGAGGGACCGCCGAATCGGACCCGCCCCTTTCACTTCCTCGAGAAAAGCATTGTCGCCCTTGATCGCCGCGAGCAACTCCGCGCATGAGGAGCAAAACGAGATGTGACCAGACTCGGACGGCGTGCCGACGTCACCCGCAGCGATCGCCTCCAACCTCTCGACGCTCATGCAGCCATCGCCAGAACCGACATCGGTCAGTTCCGGTCGTCTCACGCAGGCTCCTCGTTATACGCGAGTTCAAGCCGCGCGACGATTTCTCGCAATCGCGCAGCCACGCGGCTCTTCGCGAGATAGACATCGTGGAGACTCATCCCGAGTTCGTCAGCGACGACTTTCGGGGCGAGTGTGTGATAGACGAGCATCTCGAATGCTTTGACGGTTTTCGGATCGGAGCGACTGGTTCTGCGAAGTTCTTCCAGACTCTCGCGCAGCACAGACTCGCGTCGTTCCCGCTCCCATACTTGAGACATGGAAGCGTCGTCATCCATGTTGATCATGGCGCTCTCACCGCGACCAATGTTCGCAGTCGCTCGTTGACGACGCTGATCAAGCAAGCGAAATCGCATGATCCCGACGAGCCAGGCACCAAGGCGCCCCCGAGACTTGTCGTACTTCCCGTCGCGCCACTCGGCCAAGAACCGCACGACAGTCTCTTGCGCCGCCTCTGCTGCATCATGTTCGTTGTAACCAAGGTTGCGTGCGAAGCCGATGAGAATCGGTCGATAGCGAGCATCGAATGCTTCCCACGCTTGCGCGTTCTGCGGATCCGCGAGCGCGGCGAGCATCGCAGAAGTGGTTCGAGATGCGTCGTGCGCCTCCATCACGAACGCATCCTACCGGATCGACCCGCCCCGAATCGAATGCGAAATCGCGCACTCATGCAACCGAACACTGGCAACATCGAGGCGCTGTTTGAGGCTCGAAAACGCATTGGCGTCGATGTTCTGAGCACCCGCCTCCGCAGCATGAACCATCGCTGCGAGTTGTGCTAACTGCCGTTCGAGATCCTCTACATAAGGGGCTTCAAGTTCTGATCGGACTCTGCGGAGCGCGTCCGAAATCCACTTCATGTCGAGTTTGGAGTGCACACACAAGTCGGTGATGCGGTGCCGCTCCATATCACTTCGCGCATGCGCAATGCTCTCGGCCTCCATGCGGGTGGCCTCTGCTTCCGTCAGTCCATACGAGGGAATGATCTGCAGCGTCGCCTCGACCCCGCTGCGTCGCTCCACCGCGCGAATGGAAAGCACACCATTTTGATCCACGAGAAACTCCACTTCGAGTTGCGGTATCCCTGCGGGCATCGGCGGGATTCCCGTGAGATGAAAAGTCGCGAGCGAGCGACAATCCTCGACGAATTCACGCTCCCCTTGCACAACCTGCAGCTTCACGCTGGTCTGCCCATCCATGGAGGTGGAGAACTTCTCCGTCGCGCGAGCCGGGATCGGCGTATTGCGCATGAGGAGCTTCGCCGTCGCGCTACCGACTGTTTCGAGTCCGAGCGAGAGCGGCAAGACATCGAGCAGCAACAAGTCCCGCCGATTCCCCGAAAGAATCGCACCCTGTACCGCTGCGCCGAGTGCCACGACGCGATCAGGATCGAGTGCGGTGTATGGCTCGCGCTGGAAAAAATCTGCAACCGCGCGGCGCACGAGAGAGAGCCGCGTCGATCCGCCGACGAGCACGACTCGAGCGATCGCATCGCGCGCGACTTTCGCATCATTGAGGACACGCGAGCAACACGCGAGCGTGCGATCGACGAACGGCTTCGCGATCTCGTCGAGTTCTGCGTGCGTCAATGCGAAGGCTCTCCGATCACCCTGCAATTCGAGAGTCTCTTCGACCGAAGCGGAATGCGACAGCGCGCGCTTCAAACGCTCCGCAAGTGCGACCAATCGAGCGCGATCCGCCAGCTCAGGAGCCGTGCCGTCGCGGAACCAGTGCGCGACGATCGCCCTGTCAATGTCATCGCCACCGAGTTCGGTGTCGCCCGCGGTCGCGAGGACTTGAAAACAGTCCGTTTCGAGATCGGCTTCTCGAGGGATGATTTCAAGCAAGGTGCAATCGAAAGTCCCTCCACCGAGGTCATAGATCACAACCTTCTCACCGACTTGAGAACCTCGCCCGATGCCATACGCGAGGCTCGCTGCGGTTGGCTCATTCACAAGTCGCAAGACGCGAAGCCCCGCAAGCCGCGCAGCATCCCGCGTGGCCTGCCTCTGCGCATCATCGAAGTATGCAGGAACCGTGATCACAGCTCGGTCAATCGAAACTCCGAGTTCCGATTCCGCTTGATGGCGGAGTGTTCGGAGAATCTCCGCGGAAACCTCTTGCGGAAGCACGCACTGGCCATCGATGCTGAACGCCGCCAACCCACGCGGACCTTCCGTCAAGGGAAGCCCGCTCGAAGTTGCAAAGGCACCCATTTCCTTTGCGGAGCGACCGATGAACCGCTTGGCACTCGCAATGGTCCGGTCGGGCCTCGAGAGTCCGAATCGAATTGCCTCCGCTCCAACGGTTCGCGCGCCATCTGCGCCGAAGAAAACGACCGAAGGCGTGAGCGCGCTGACGACACCGCCGAGGACCCGCGGCCCAGCAGCATCACAAACCGCAACGAGGGAATTCGTGGTTCCCAGATCAATTCCAACGATCGGTGACTTGGATGCAGACGGCTCGCTCATGACGAGCGAATCCTACGCGAACCATCTATGCAACAGGCGCCCGTCTCTGACGAGCGCCTGAGGTGCATTGAGTGAGCAAAACTCAAACGGCGTCGAGTGCCGCGATTCTCGCGGCAGTCGCGTGCGGCACGGCCTCAACCGGCGTATCGGCTTTCGCGAGCGCGACTTCGAGGCGCTCGATCAAACTCCCACGGACGCGCGCTTTCGATGCCGCCGCCTCCGCCAAGAACGCTCGGTGCTCCGGAGATTCCCGCGGCGTTTCCCGAGAGGCGAAGTGCATGCTGTGCTGGTGGGTGGTGAGCGAATCCATAGGACGCCTCGATGATCTGTCTGAGTCTTTGAAGGCCACGATGTTTCCAGTTGTTAACGGTTGATGCAGGAACTCCGAGCGCATTCGCGGCGGCCTCATACGAGAGACCGTCGCAGACAATCAAACGCACGGCTGATCCAAGGTGAGGAGGAAGGAGGCTCAGTGCCACTTCCAACGCTTCCGCGTCCAACGCAAGCCCAACGGGGCTCTCGTCTGCGGCTGCCTCAGTCCACCAGTTGTCGCTCGCGCGGGTATCCCGATTTCTCGGCTCAGTCGGTCGGAGGCCCACTCGCCCACTCCGGCTGAGAACTTCTAAGAATCGAGCATTCTGACCAGCGCGCCGCTTCAACAGGTTTTCAGCGATGCGTAGGAAATAACCCACTTCTAGTGTCATCTTTTCGAGATTCCGTAAATTTAGGACGCGAAAAAACACTTCCTGCGTGATGTCGTCCGCCGCCTCAGCACTTGCGCGCCTTCGGACGAAGCTATGCACCCTCGCGTAATACGCAACGACAAGCGCAGCGACGAGGCGCTCCTTTCGTCGGGGAGATTCCTCCTTTTCAGGCTCTGAGGCGTAGAGGCTAGGCGGAAGCGCTGGAATCTCCTCCAACGGCCGCTCAGGGGTCCCCGCGCGCGGGCTGTTGCGCGCACTGCGCGGAAGCGGATGTACTTGGGGCGGGTTCATGTGACTCCAATCCGTGCGCGCCGACTCGCGTGTTGGGATGTTTGGCTCAGCGTGTGTTCCGAGCCGAGGCCTGATTCGCAGTGCCGGAACTTGCGCTCGAGGCAGAAGTGTATGACTCAGTTGTTGACACGCCACTCGCGAGCCTCCAGTTCGTTAGAAAGAGCTGATTTCACGGCGTACATCCAAGTCTCCTCGCGCCCGTCATTTTTCACCCAGGTTGCTGCACGGCCCCTACTTCAACTGTTGCATGCGCGATGACCTCCTCGAGTCGCGTGCGCTAAGTCCCTATGCGCCAACGGTTGATGGATCAAGCTGGAATGGTCCGCGCAAGAACTGCCGGTGGGTCGAAGCCTGAAATTACGATGATTGTCGGCGTGGATGAAAGAGGCTCGGCGCAAGTCGACTTCTCTATGCGTGGTGGCTGCACGGACTGCACCTCCGCATGCCTTGAGCACGGATGCTTCAAGGAAGCTCAATCGGTTGCTTGTAAAGCGCAACTTCAGGTCGTTCGCGCGACGACCAGAACTCCATCGGATGTAGCGCCTCGACTGTTGTGTCGTCTTCGGGGCGCGGCGCGTGAATCACGGACGATTGCGACCGCCATGGACGGCGGACGCGACCGCATCGCGCGGTCGCGAAACACTCAGACTTCGCGCCACTCAGTTTCTGCGAACTCGACCACTCTCCGGGGAGCCTGTGCACTGCCTCAGCACACGCTCCCTTTTTCTTTCCGCGATTTTCCAGCTAGTGCGCAGACTTTGGGGCATTCCCCTTCGGGAGCGCTTCCATCGTGTCTGCAAAACGCTCAAGGGAAAGTTTCACAAGATACGCCCGAAACGCTGCAATTGCTGCCGTCTCGCCCTTCCCCCGTACCGAGCACTTCCCGTTTCTATCGCGCTTCGTGAATTCGATCGCGCATTCGCCTGGTCCAATCGCGTCGCCAACCACCGTACAGAGTTCGCTCGCGTCGACCAACTTGCGAATGGTTTCAATCTGCGCTTCGTTCAAGAGCATCGACCAACTGAAATCTTCGTAGTTCGCGTCAGTTCCGCCAGCGAAAAAGTATGTGCCGTCCGTGTCGAGCTTCGCACGCACAGCACGCCCTTCGCTTGCATCGCTCCAGTAGAACTCAAAACGCAGCCCGTTCGTGCGATCGATGCGCGTCGCACTCGGTGCGGAATCGCACGCTGATACACATGCTGTGCTGAGGCAACTTGCCGCAAGGACCCACGTCAGCGATGCACCCAGAAGTACGCGCAACGATGCGCGGAGGTACACACTCATCGCGGTGCCGCTTCCGTCGCAGTGGTTGAAGTCGACGCCGCTCCACGAGCCCGACCAATCAACGGTTGCGCTTGCATAGCGGCGTACGGATCCGCTCCAAGGTCGTATCGCACAGGAAACTCTGCGGTTTCTGCGAGCGGCTCATCACTCATCCACGCGAGCCGTGCCAACGCACGAGTCAGTCTTCGCAGCGCGCGCTCATCATCAGTCGCAGGCGCGTACTGCCGTAGGAAACACCACCGTTCTCCATTCGCCGCAATCCGCACCTTCACGAGAATGCTGCCCGCTGAAGGCGTTTCCGTCCATACATTGCCGCGCGAATCGCTGTTCGCACTCGAGCCAAATCCACCGTCCACCACGAGTCGCCAGAGATCACTCTCCTGCTCACGAGAGAGTCGGCGGACACGCGCCGGTCGTTTGCCCTTGAGCTTCGCAATCTCTGCCTCCGCATGCAGCGATCCATCGGGAAGCAAGATGTAGGCGGCAGCGCGTTCCTCCGCGCGCGGACTCACTTCGACGCCACGCCCGACCTCGACAGCAAGTTCGATCGAGAAGTCGCTTGGAAGTGTGCCGAGCGGGTCGACCGCAGCAGCAGCAGCAGCCGTTCCCGATGGCCGAGCTTCCGTGGACGCGCACCCAATCGTGCACGCGAGCGATGCAAACGCAGCCATGCAAACGGCACGCAAAATCAATGGCGATGGACCCTCTCGCATGCCCGCCACAGTAGCACTTCCCGTCGTGCCATGGAGTCCCGCGGTTGAGGTTACCTTTCCACCCTATGCGTACGAGCGTGCTCTGGATGAACGACTACCTCCTTCCCCCCGCCTTGGCTGCCGAGCAGGCGAGCGTTTTAACTGCGCTCGGACTTCCGCTTGACGGAGAAGGCGTTGCTGAGAACGGTGAAGTCTGGCAGGAGATCGAAACGACTTCGAATCGCGGCGACTGCCTCTCGCATGTGGGAATGGCCCGCGAGATTGCCGCATCAACGGGTCGCGCGCTGAAAACGGCTCCAATCAACCTCCCGCCCGTCGACGCTGCGTCGCACTCGCCGATCACCGTCAGGAACACCGTTCACGAATTCTGCCCGCGCTACACAGCGCGTGTGATCAAGGGAGTCAAGGTTGGACCGAGCCCCGCGTGGCTCGCGCAACGGCTGATCGCGATTGGCCAGGTCCCGCGAAACAACATCGTGGACGCGACCAACTTTGTGCTTTTCGAACTCGGACAACCGACGCATGTCTTCGATCTCGCAACGCTCGCAGGCGCGGAGATCCAAATCCGCCGCGCACGCGATGGAGAGACCTTTCTCCCACTCGGAGCGGATGCGAAAAGCATCACGTTGAAGCAAGATGATTTCGTCATCGCCGACGCGAAGCAACCTGTGGCGCTCGCGGGTATCAAGGGCGGCGCGCTCGCGAGCGTCACTGCAGCAACGACAGACATCGTACTTGAGGCAGCGACATTCGATCCGGTGTGCGTGCGCGCTTCAAGCCGACGACACGGCATCAGCAGTGATTCGTCTTACCGATTCGAGCGTGTGGTGCATCCGGCGGAAGTGGACGCTGCAGCGCTCCGCCTCGCAGCACTCATTCTCGAGGTCGCCGGCGGCACCCTCTGTGGCGGCGTGGTCGCTGATGGCGCCGCTCCAACCCCCGCGCGTCGCATTGCACTCCGGCCGTCGCGCTGCCGCACCGTGCTCGGCACCGCGATTACCGACGCGCGAATCATCGAACTCCTCACGAAGCTCGACTTTGAACCGAAGTTACGAAGCGACGCGTCCGCGATCGACTGCGTGGTACCAGCACGCAGAGTCGATGTCGAACGAGAAGTCGATCTCATCGAAGAGATTTGCAGACTCGATGGCATCGAGCGCATCCCCGTCGCCGAATTCATTCGCGTGCGTCTCCCAACGCCCAATCCGGTGGAGCGCGGAACACGCGCAATCAAGGCAACACTCGCATCCATCGGATTTGTCGAGAGCATCACGCACTCGCTCGTTTCCGAACGAGCCGCTTCCATCTTTCTACCCAAAGGCGCGAGCATGCTCGCCGTCGATGATGCGACTGCAGGCGAGCCCGCGCTTCGAACGAGTGTGCTTTCGTCCTTGATGCATGTGAAGGGTCACAACCAATCCAATGGCACGCCGAGCCTTGCGCTCTTCGAGTTCGCGAGCGCGTTCCATTGGGAGATCAATGCGCATCGAGAGCGGCCAACACTCGCCATGCTTGCGGACGCATGCGACGGCTCTCGTGATGGCCAATCCGCCTACCGCTTCATGCGCACAAGCGTCGAGCGCGCGCTCCGCGTGCTTGCGGGTCGAAACCCAATGATTACGTTCGAACCAATCACCGCTGACCTTCCGACCTGGCTTCTCGCCGGAGCACGAGTCTGTGTCGCAGGTCGAGATGTCGGACTTGCGGGCGTCATCCATCCACAGTTGCAGAAGATGCATGGACTCGATCGCGCTGTCGCCTGCGCCGAGCTCGAGATTCGATCGCTTCTCGCAGAGTTTCCGCCGGAATCGAACGCCACCGAGTTGCCGCTCTTCCCTGCGACGGATCGAGATGTCAGCGCGATCGTTTCCGAGAGTGTGACTTGGAATTCGATCGAGCGCTCCATGCACGCGTCCGCGCTCGCAGACCTCGAGTCGATTGAGTTTGTTGGGGTGTTCCGAGGGAAGCAGATCGGCGAAGGCAAGAAATCAGTCACGGCGCGACTGCGGTTTCGACGCAAGGACGGGACGCTCCGCGCCGAAGAAATCGAACCACGCGTCGCGTCCATGCTCGAGCGACTACGACAGGACACGAACGCGGAGATCCGTACCGCATGACGGCCCACAATCCCGCTGCCAACGATCAGTCCACGATGCAGCCTTTGGGCGAGCAGACGGTCGACGCATTCCTCCTCGCACTTAGTGCCCCCACGCCCGTTCCTGGAGGTGGCGCAGTCGCGGGACTGCTTCTCGCGCAGAGCGCGGCGCTCGGCGAAATGGTGGTTTCTTTCGCCCTCAGTAAATCGAAGTTCGCGTCCTTCGCGCCCGTGCATCGCGCATCACTCGCAGCGCTCACCGAGTTGCGTCAAACCTCCATGCGCCTTGCAGACCTCGATGCAGCGGCCTATCGCGCGCTCAATCGACTCTGGAAACTCCCGAAAGAAGACGCCGCGCGTGCGGCTGGTTGGACGATGGCTGTCGAGGATGCCATTCAAGCTCCGCACTCTGTGATTGAGACGGCTTCAAGCGTGCTGCGGCAACTCGAACCGCTCATTGGCACGACGGCGGAGAGTCTGAAGAGCGATCTCGCGATCGCCATCGATCTCGCCGCAGCTGCATCGCGCGCAGCAGCGTGGAATGTTCGCGCGAATCTACCGTTGCTTGAGCATGAGCACGAACGCAAGGATCGCGCGACTGCACTCGAGAGCGCGCTTCGCGACATCGCACTGCGCGCCTCGACGCTCAGTGCGCGACTCTGAACGAGCAGCGCAGGCGCGAGCATGCCGACTCCAGAACCGAACAACTCCAACGACGGCGCGGCGGCGAAGGGAACGCCACCGCGTTCGTTCTTGATGATCTGGTTTCGCTGTTGCAATGCGTACGGGCGCTTGACGAAAACCGCAGACGGCACGGCGTACAAGGGAAGATGTCCAAAGTGCGGGCGCTCGGCGCAGGCGAAGGTTGGTGAGGGTGGAAGCGACCGCCGCATGTTTGAGGCGGAATAGTCACGCGGCAACACCATCGTGCGCTACGCTGCGTCGAGTGGAAGCATTGCTTGGCGGAAGTGCATTTCTTGCGACAAGCGCGTTGATCGCGTGGGGCGGATCCGTTGCCGCAACCGCGTGGGAAGCGCTCCATCCGCCGCGTCGAACCGTGGGCTGGGCTCTCGCTCGCGGCTTCGCCTGCGACCCCGCCGCGATGGGTCTTTTCGCTCGGGAAACTTCGCTCACGATTCGCGGCTCAACGATCGATACCTGGCAAATCGATCTTCGAAGCGAAGGCGTCGATGTGCTGCTCCTCCACGGCTACGCGCGGAGCCGCATCGACTCGCTGCGCCGCGTTGAGCCTTGGCTTCCCCTCGCGCGCAGCCTCACGCTCCTCGACCTGCCAGGTCATGGCGAAGCGCGTGGAGCGGGGACGACGCTTGGCACGCACGAACCAGCACTCATCGCGCAACTCGCGGAGCAGTTACATCTTGATCGCCTGATTCTCGTGGGACACTCCCTTGGCGCCGTCATCGCGATTCGAAGCGCGCTCGAACCGACGCTCAAACCTCGCGTTCGAGGCGTCGTTGCAATTGCACCGTACGAGCGACTCGCGACGCCCATTGGCGCTCGCCTTGACTCGCGCGGGATGCCGCGCGCACCTCTCCTGAGACCGTCCATCGCCCTCCTGCGTTGCCTCGGCGTGCGAGAGGTGCCAACAAGCGAGAGTGCGGCACAACTCGAGGTTCCCCTTGGCATTCTCACCGGGACACAAGATCCAACGAGTCCGGTGTCTGATGCCATGTGCATCGCCGCGCGTGCGCCGAAGTCCATCGTTCGCACAATTGAAGGCGGCTGCCACGACGACCTTTGGATCGTCGGGGCAGCCGCGTATTCTGAACTCGCGCAGCAGATGGCGCGCGATGCGTGATGCTCAAGGAGCAGCGGGCGGCGCGGGCGGAAGCAACATGAATCGCGCGCGATATCCCTTCTCAGTGGAACGCACATCCCATACCTGTTGACCGAAGTAACGCTTGACGAGCGCCGGATCCATGAACGCTTCCATGCCCGGAAGTGCTTCGCGATCGATGCCGAGCAGCGGAACCTCGTCGCCCCCTGCTTCTTCTTCCGCATCATCGCTACCCGCCATTCCTTCAACTTCCGCTTGCAGCGACTTCATGATCTCGGCCGTGCGCTCAAACTGTCGAGGAAGGTTGACCCATCCTGCCGCGACAACCTCACCGCCGCCGAGTGCAGCGATGGCGCTCGAGTAAGTCGCGTCAGTAGCGAGCAGTGCAGCCGCATCTTTCGCGTCAACAGCCCGGAGCGTCTGCTCGACACTCGCACCACTGCCCATCGCCAGCCATCCGCCGCCGATGCCAATCGAGAAGGAAGAAAACTCATCCGAGAGAATGGTCATACCGTTGAAGTCGTGGCTTTCGAGGCCGAGCGGGAACAGATTCAACATGTCACTCACTGCTTGCTCGCTCTCCTTCCCCGACTTCATACGAATCGCGGTCATGGACTTCGCGGCGTCTTCACTGCCGATTTCTGGCAACGCGCTGTAGAGGTGAATGTCGGGTCCCACGGCAGCAAATGCGCTCGTCAGCGCAGGGCGGTACGACTCCAATTGCATCTTGACCATGTCGCCAAACTCTGGCGGCAGTCCTGCCGCAATCTCGTCGAGCGTCGGAAGGATCGCGTCGAACCGCACATTGAATCGCGAGTAACTCACAGCATCGGCTGGAACAATCGACGGCGGCAACGCGAGTTCTGTGGATGCATCAAACAATGCTGGAAGCCCAGTCTTCTTGCTTGGAATGTAGACCGCAGCGGCCAATTCAATCGTGCCATCGTGGGCGGACAGATTGGCCGAGATCGCTTGGATGTCGCCGAAGATCTCCTTCACGAAGGGCTGCGCCATCGCCATCTCTGGCGAACTCGCGGCGAGCGAGGAGATGTTCTCCACGAGCACAACTGCAAACGCATCGGCAGTTCCGCCGGCGAGTTCAAGCGCCCCAGTGAACGCTGGATTGCTCGACACTGCATCGGTGTTGGTGCTCGCCGCATCAATCTTCGCAAGCACTTCGGCCATCGCGGTCGCTGTCGAGGCGCAGACCACGCGACCCTTGTCCACCGCATAGAGCATCGTGCTGAAATCAAATGGACTCTCACCGAACATCATTGGCGGGGACATGTTTGGCGCGCTGTCATCACCTTCGCCGTCGCCGGCATCCATTCCAGGTTCATCCTCCGATGCTTCCGGCGCAGCGACGACGAGTACGCGGCGCCCTCGAATATCTTCGAAGGTCACGGTGCTGCCTGCTTCCTTCGCCGTCTTCTCAGCATCCGCGAGCGCGGATTCAAGCCACTTGTTGCTCTTCTCGCCCGCATCACCCCAGTCGACGAAGAAGGTCGTCGCGGGCACTTCGAGTCCGGTTTCTTCATCGAGCTCTCCCGCGATGCAGAGTCCAGCGGACTTCGGCCAAGTGAGATCTGCAGCGTCGAATCCACCTGCGGCTGCGCGTTCCTTCACCGCAGCATCCCACGCGGTGTGCAGCGCGTCGATACTTGCTTTGAACTCAGGCGCGGTCCAGATTTGACCCACCGAAGTCGAACGGAATCGATCGATCGTCGCAGGAAGATCCGCGACGCCGACGACCAGGAAACTGTTCTTCGGGGCGAGATCTCGAATATCAAGTGCGTCAGCTGCCAGAAGCGACGAGGTCAACGCGAGGGAAGCAAGAAACGACGAGATGCAAATTCGGTTCGTCATGACGAAATCCAATGGACGAGCTGGTGAGTGAGGTGAGTGAGGTGAATGTTTTCGATCGATGTTCACGGATGCGCGCCACCGTCTCCCGAGGACCCATCCTTCAGCACCGGCGGCGCGTCAAAGTTGGAACGGGTTGGTGGTTTCAAATAGTTGTGGCCAGAGTTCGGATTATTCCGGTCATACGCGAAGGCTTCTCGATTTCGAATGAAATCCTTCACATAGCGCGCCGGGATCGCGAAGCCGAGCGCCTCGCCGCCTCGGATTCCCATGTTGGTTATCCCAATGACTTCGCCCTTCGTGTTGAAAAGCGGTCCACCAGAATTGCCGGGGTTGATCGGCGTGTCCGTTTGAATGTAAGTCAGCCCGTCGAAGTTGCGCTGCGTGGTTGAGATCACGCCCTGCGTCAGCGACCGTTCGAGGCCGAGCGGGTTTCCGATGGCAAAGACGGGTTGCCCCGCTTCGAGCTTCTCGGCATCTTGCACTGGCGCGAACTCGAAGACGCCGCCGTCAGGGTGCTTCAGACGAATGAGCGCGAGATCCACCTGACTATTCACTGCGATCAACTCAACGCCATCAATGTCAGTTCGCTTGAGCGTGCCATCTGGCTGTTCAAACCACACCGTTGCGCGGATGTTGGTCTCGCCCTGCACGACATGCGCGTTCGTCACAGCAAAGCCGTCGCCAGAGAGAATCACGCCCGAGCCGAGCCCACCTGGAGTCGAAACTTTGATGACGGCAGGTCCGATGAGCTTCGTCTGCTCACGCGGCGGCAAGTCACTCAGCCCCGTTGCGGTCGAAAAAATGTCAATTGTCTTGTTCGTTGCGCGCGCGTCTGCGGCGTCACTGAGAATGTCCGCGACATCATCCATCGAGAACTCGAGGACGCACGGTCCAACATCAATCCAAACTTTGCGGTCGGTGCGTTTGAGAATGGTCCCCTGCACCGCACCGCCAAGTCGCAGTCGAACCGTGTCACGGGCAGGACTTGCTGCCGCCTCCGCAGAAGCGGCCGGCGCAGGCTGCTCACTTTGAGCAAGCAGCGGCGAGCTCGCACTTCCAAGCAGCGAGAGCGCAAACACACCTGGTAAGGCGAACGAGTGAAGTGAAGAACGGAGCGTGGAAAACGAAGGGAGTCGCATAGGAATGCTGCCGTGGATCAATGAAACCCGCGATCACCGTTACGATACCAACTCTAGGTTTCCATACCTGCGTTCGACCCTGCAGTTTCCTCTCCCTCGCACGATCACCATGCAACTGTTTTCCACTTTCAGCGCGGTCGCCCGTCCCATTTGCGCGTTCGCGTTGCTTCAGTCGTTCGGCGCGCTCACGCTCGCGGATGATCAAGAAACCGCCTCGCATTACGGATTCGACGGACTCGATGTGCTCAAGATCGACCGGGGCGCAGGGCCGATTACCGCGAGCGATATGAACGCGGATGGATTGACCGATCTCATCGCGGTCAACAACGCGAAGAGCCGCATCGAGTTGCATGAGCAGAAGAAAGGCGCCTCGCCAGATGACCCTATCGAGTCCGCAAGCGGCATCAATGAAGCACCTCCGCTTTGGCGCTTTCGACGGATCGAGGTGCCAGTATCGCACGAAGTGACCGCGGTCATTCCGCACGATTTCGATAGTGATGGAATGATGGACCTCGTCTACGCAGGTCAGCCCGGAACGATCGTCTTTCTCCGACAAACAAAGCCTGGCTCATTCGAAGTTGCTCGGCGAGTTCCGGTGAAGGGACTCTCCCAAGCACGCGACGGCTTTTTGATTGCAGACCTCATCGACGATGCGAAGCCCGAGCTCGCCGCGCTCGTCAACGGCAAGCCGACGATCTGGCCACTCGAGGGCTCAAAGCTCGGCGAAGCAACGGAACTTGCGAGCGGCGATCCACTCGTCGCCTTACTCGTTGGCGACTTCGATGGTGAAGGCTCGACAGATCTTGCAGGAGTCGCGCCCGACAACGCGGCGCCGATTCGCCTCTGGCTCGCGAGTGAAGAGAACGGCAAGCATCAGCTCGGATCGCAACGGCGATTCGAACTTCCTCCATTGCGGGAAGCGACTTCAATTTCACTTCCCGGAGCGAAAAAATCTCTGCTCGCGCTGATTGAACGCCCAAGTAAACGCATCGTGATCGAGGAAGTTGTCACAGGAGCGAATGCGGGCGGCGAAGCCTCGCTCGAAGTCTTCGGTGCAGGCGAATCCGGGAAAAAACGCTCGTATGCGACCGCCGACCTCGATGGCGACGGGCTTCTCGATGTTCTTGCGACCGATCCGACGAGTAGCGCCGTCCTCGTGTTCCGCCAAGTCAAGGATCGTGGCTTGCAACCATCGCGCGCGCAACCGTCGTTTGCCGAACTCACAGGCATCGACGCGGGCCCGACGAACGGTGCGACGGGAACTGAAGTGTTCGTGTTGAGCGAGAAAGAGGGCGTCGTCGGACGAAGTCACTGGGAAGATGGAGCGCTCACTTTTCCAACGGCAATGCCGCTCAGCGCCGGGAGTACGCCGCTTGTCATCGCGCTTGTGCGCCTTGAGTCAGGGCCTCGGCTCGCGGTCGTCACCAAAGACGGAAAGAACTATCAGCTCGAGTTGCTTCCGGTCGATGGCTCATCGGAAGCGAAGTCAGACGTCGTCAAACTTGGCGCGCTCGTGAAGCCACCAGAGTCGGTGATGGCGTGCGATGCGGATCAAGACGGCAAGGTCGACATCCTTCTCTTCACACAAGACAAACCCATGACAATGCTGCGCGCGACCGATGCAGGATTCGCGGCACTTGAGTCCAAAGACATGGCGCAGTTCGGACTCGTCCAAGCAGCGAACGGTTCGAATACGGCGCTCTTCGACGTGCAGGGCGATGGAAAACCTGAACTCGTTGTCGCGGACCGAAACTTCATCCGTGCGCTTCGATTCGACTCCGCTGCGACGCCCGCAGGTTGGCAGGTCGTCACGCAAGTGAACGCCGCGCGCAGTGATGCAAAGCTCGTTTCGATTGCCGCCAACGGCGCGCAATTGATCGCGGGTGACAAAGAGAACACGCAGCTCCTTTTCTTCGAGAAACAAAGTGACAAGTGGCTGCAATCGGATGCGCTCACCGTGAGCGGATTCAAGTTCGGACCCATTCGCGCTGGTGCGTACTCGGGCAATGCGGTGCCAGATGTCCTCTTGATCGGCGACGATGGATTTGCGGTCGCGCGGATCACTGGCAATCGCGTCACGCTCGAAGAACGCGGCAGCCGCCGTGGTGATCGGCCCAATCAACTCGACCATGAACTCGCCGCGGGTGATGTGAACAGCGACGGCTTCCTCGATCTGCTCTCACTCGATGCGGGCGAGCAAGCACTTGGAATCTTGAGTTTCTCGCAGGCGGGCGCACTCGTTCCTGGGACCAGTTTCAAGGTCTTTGAGACGCGACTGTTTCAGGGCGGCGAGCCGCGCGAGTTTGAACCGAGCGAATGCCTCATCGCGGACTTCACGGGTGATGGCCGCGACGATGTCGCCCTTCTCGCCCACGACCGCGTGCTGCTCTACCCGCAAGCAAGTCCGAAGACCCGCTGAGTCAACCTGTTCGAATCGCGAACTGAGCCCGCCATGCGCTGGTGGCGATTCACTCGCCCCAGCGCATTCCAAAGCGAGTGCAGGTTTTTGCGGCGCTTCGCCGCAAGAAACCTGCCACGAGCGCTCATGGGACGCGCCGCCGCGAATGAATCGCGATCGGCGCAATTCCATTGTTGTTTGACGCACTGAGCCCGCCCTCCGGCGGTGCCGATTCACTCGGCCCGCCGGAGTCCAGAGCGAGTGCAGGTTTTTGCGGCGCTGCGCCGCAAGAAACCTGCCACGAGCGCTCAAGATAGTGCAGTGATCTTCGCTTGCGCAGGGCGCGAGTGAAGATCACGCAGGGACCGCATGCAGTGACTTCACGACCTTGTCGTGTAAGTCACTGCATGCGGTCCCGTGTACTTCGCTTGTGGGCGGATCAAACGATTGTCTTGGAGTTGTTCGATGCAATGTCCGCACCATCCTGACATGCGGCTCAGTGCAAACATGCAGGTGAATAGATCCGTCTTGATCCCGAGACAGTGATAGGTCGTCGCGCTGTAGAAGTCGACATTCGGAAAGATCCCCTTGCCTGCCTTCGCATCAAGCACGAGTGATTCGATGCGTTGGCTCATCTCGAACAAGCGGAGGTTGCCCGTATCGGTCGCAATCTGCTTGGCGAAGGTCTTCAGATAGGTCGCTCGAGGATCGTATGCCTTGTAGACACGGTGCCCGAAACCCATGATGAGTTCCTTGCGCTCGAGTTTGCCCTTGATGAACTCGTCAACCTTGTCGATCGAACCGATCTCATCGAGCATCACCATGACCTCTTCATTCGCGCCGCCGTGCAGAGGACCCTTGAGCGTTCCAACCGCGGTCGTCATCGCGCTGTAGAGGTCGGAGAGCGTCGCAATCGTCACGCGCGCCGCAAAAGTCGATGCATTCAACCCGTGATCGGCGTGGAGAATTAGGCAAATGTCCAGTCCACGCGCCATCGCATCCGTTGGCTTCTCGCCGTTGAGCATCCACAGGAAGTTAGTTGCGATATCAAAGGACTTGTTGGGGTGAACGAAGTCTTTGCCTGAACGATGACGCTCAAAGTTCGCGATCAGTGTTGGCGTCTTGGCAACCAAGCGCAACGCCTTGCGCTTGCTTGCTTCGATCCCATCCGCATCCGCCTCGCTGTCGTAAAGCGCAAGCGCGGAGACCAAGGTTCGCAACGCGTGCATCGGGACGGCATCGCGCGGCATGCCGCGAATCATTTCGTACAGCTCGTTCGGAATCTCATACTCCGATCGCAGCGCGCTCTTGAGAGCATCGAGTTCCGCCTTGCTCGGAAGTTTGGTGTTCCAAAGGAGGTAGACCGTTTCTTCGTAGGTCGATTGACGCGCGAGCGAGTCGATGTCGATGCCGACATACTCGAGGACGCCCTTGCCGCCGTCGATGAATGACATCTGGGTGTCAGCGACGATCGTGTTCGCGAGCCCCTTATCGTAAATCGCGGCGGGAGCCGTTGGCGCGGGAGCAGGTGCTGGCGGGGTTGCAGTCGACATGGGTCAGCCTCAGATTCAAACTCAGATGCATGCACGCGTGCGCGAGTCGTACCCGCGCTGATCCATCGAAGCTTGTGCATTCCTCTCGCTGAGGGCCTCGCTCGACAGAGCCCCTGATCCTAGCAAAGCTCCTTGCATACCGTGTGCCCTTTTCGCGAAATACAACTGCTCCTAGACACAAAGTTGAAGCACTCGCGCGTACCCTCCGACGCGTGTTTCTCCCCCTCGGCACAGACCGGCTGTCCTCCTCTCATCGACGCCGAATCGTCGTTGTTCCGGTCCTGCTCGGCCTCAATGTGGCGGCCTACGCCGCGGGTTTCTGGGGCGCGCGCAACGGGATGTGGAGCGTCGAGCAGTTTTACGACCGACTCGCGCTCGACTGGCGAGCGTTCGAGTGGTGGAATCTCATCACCTACCAGTTTCTCCACGACCCGAACAGCATCTGGCACCTCGTGGGAAACATGTTCTTCCTGTGGACCTTTGGACTCGCCGCAGAGGCTCGGCTCGGGCGCGTCCGGTTTCTTCTCGCGTACCTGATTGGTGGTGCGATCGCAGGCGCTGCACAGATCCTTGTTTCACACGGCGCAGTGATCGGCGCGTCCGGCAGTGTGTCGACCGTCGCGGGACTCTTCATCGCGCTCTTTCCAGGTGCAAACATCTACGGCCTCAGCCTTCTTGGTCTTGGCATCGTTGCAATACCTGCGTCCTTCTTCATCATGCTCTATGTCGCGATCGATCTTGTCGACGCGCTTCTCGAGATTACTTCGGTGCGGCAATCGTCCGTAGGAAACTTCGCGCATCTTGCGGGCATGGCCTTCGGCATCGCGCTCGGCCTTACCCTGCTCTACGCGAAGCAACTTCCGCGCACGGAAACAGACCTTCTTCACTCGATCTCGCAATGGCGGCGACGACGCGCGTTTCGCGCGGCTATGCGAGAAGGCACTGCGTGGAGTGCACCGAGTGCATCGGCCGCACCTCCATCGCGCGTCGCCGCCGGTGCTGCGTCGACGCAGACGGAATCGGAGCGCGCGTGCCGCGCGGAAATCGCGCAGTTTCATGCGCAGCGCGACTTCAGCAAGGCGGCCGATCGATATCGACGGCTCCTCGCGGATCGTGTCGACGCGGTGCTCAACGCCGAAGTACAGATTGACCTCGCGACGCAGTTGGTTTCGGACGGCGACCCCGCAACAGGGGCGCACGCGCTCACGCTTTTCATCGTGAAGTTCCCCAACGATCGGCGAAGCGAGGAAGTGAAACTCCTGCTCGCAACAGTCCTCGCCCGCACGCTCGGCGATACGAATCGCGCCCGAGGCGTCATCGCGGATATCCGGGAGTCGCTGTTACCGAGTGATCGCCGCGCGTACTACCACACGCTCATGGACGAAGTCGGTTGAATGCGAACCCAGCACAACCCCGCTTGCTCGTCAAAATCTGCGGCGTAACCACAGTCGCGATGGCTCTCGATGCCGTCGATGCCGGCGCGGATCTTGTCGGAGTCGTCCTGATTCCGTCGAGCCCGCGTTGCGTTTCGCTCTCGATCGCGCATGCGATTCGCGAGGCACTTCGCGGGAGCGCGGAGTCGGTCGCGCTTGCCACTGCTCGCTGCGACGACGCCGTCCTGCAAGCGGCGGGTACATTCGACACGGTGCAACTGCACGGCGACGAAGCTCCGGAGGAGCTCGGCGCCGTCCGCGCAAGATTTCACTTCTCACGCGTGATGAAGGGATTCTCCGCGACTGCTGCAAGTGCGGCGCGATGGGATGCGTGCAATCTCACGAGACTCGTCCTCGACGCAGCGCAAGGCGGAAGCGGAAGTGCATTCGATCATGCCGCACTTGCGCCCGCGCGCGCGAAACTCCGCACACCGATCCTCCTCGCCGGTGGACTGCATGCAGGCAATGTCGCAGCGGCGATCAAACTCCTTCGACCTGACGGAGTCGATGTGAGTAGTGGTGTTGAATCAAGCAAAGGCGTGAAGGATCCGGCGCTGGTGCGACAGTTCATTCGAGCAGTGCGCGGCATCCCTTGAGCGCTCGCGCAGGTTTCTTGCCGCGCCAAGGCGCGCGGCAAAAACGCGGACTCAGCGCGTCTGACGAGCGCGAACAAAGGACGCCGATCTTGCGCCGGTGGCGATTCACTCGCCCCGGCGCAGTCGAAAGCGAGCGAGGCGATGCGCCTACCTCTTCTCCATCTCGTGCATTTCAACGCATCGCAAGTCGCGAGCGCTCAAACGACGAGCGCTCAAGATTCGCGCCTACGCCGTTTCTACGAACGACACGCTCTTTCGCACGCTGCCGAGTTCTGTCACCCACTGGTCAATCTGACCGCGGCGCGTTGGCCATGCGGGGCTGAACCTATCTCGCACGAATGCCGTGTACAGGGAGCTGAACGCACGATCGAAGCTCATCAAGAGATCGAGTCGCATCTCGATCGCCTGCCGGAGACTCTGCGGTTTCTCTTCCGGCTTGGGCAACTTCAACGCGCTAACTTCCATGCGATCGCCTTGGAGGACGAATTCGAAAGTTTGTCCAAACGCGTGCAGCATGACGCCGATCTTGCGCGGCCACTTTCCGCCCTTGATGGCTTGCACAGTTTCCATGCGGCGAAGCACTCCGCTGCCGCGGACAGTTGTCTTTCCGCTCAATCCCCAGGCGCACTCCAGATCGATGCAACGATCGACAACAATGGCGAGTTCCCCCGCTTCCGTCTCGAGCAGCCCTTCCTTCACTTCGGCCTGCCAACAGAGCCAGAACAGAAATGTGTTGCCGAGAAAGTCCTTCGACTCACCCGCACTCGAAGCCCACGGTACATCGGGCCGAGTCCGACTCTTGCGTTGACCTTGATCGACGGCGCCCTCGATGTCTAGTGGCGGCAAGGAGAATGCCTCTGGTTGCGCGTCATCGAACGCAGAGGACAGACCGCGGTCCCCGAGCGCGTCGTAGGCGAGCGTGCCACTACTGCGCGGCGCAATCCGCACATCAAAGGTCTCCTCCATCAACTTCTTGAGGAGGTTGATGTCCTTGTCGCTCGAAACGGGCGCGAGAATAGTGTTCGTCGCGAAGTCCCACCAGATCGCGGTGTGCTTCGGTGATCGATAGCGGCCGTTCGCGACCTCTTCGTCGATTCGGCGAAGTGCTTCCTCTCGCGCATCCCGCTTGGCTGACCGCGGCAGAAACGAGGCGCCGTCCTTCCCAACCACTAGGTGCGATTCTTCCGCCATGGCGATGTACGCCTTCTTGATTTCTGGCGGCACGCGAACGCTGTCGATTCGGAAACCCAAGAGCAGTCCGCTTCCGAACAGAATCGAGTCTGGCGAGAATGAAATGTCGAAGAGATGGCGACCGCCGGTCCACCCGCAGGCCGACTCCCCAGGTTTGATCCCGTCAACATCGCTGAGGATGTGCTTCCGAATTCGCTCGAGGAGCGCGCTCTCAAGCGTTGGCGGATCCGAGAGGACAGAGAAACGGCGATAGGCGATAGAACCGGCGCGAAAACCCATGCTGTGAGTCTCCCGCATCGCACGGCTGAGTGCCTGCCGGCGACAGTTTGTTCACACGCGAGAGATGTCTTGCATTTGTCCTCAAAATCCCTGCGCGTGGGCGAACTTCCGGAGGGAGATCGGAGTAGTTCGCGAGTGAGTGCATTCGCTGTACGCCCTCCGCCGTGGTTCCTCCGCGCCCTCCCCTCGATCTTCGAGCGAAGCGTTATTCTGCGCCTCTCGATGGCAGAGGCGAGTATCACCCAAGCAGGCGACCGAACCGACGAAGAACTCGTCGTGGACTACCGCAATGGCAACGCGGCGTGTTTTCAAACGCTCCTCGAGCGCTACCGAACCGACCTCTGGCGTTTCCTCGTGCGGCTCACGGGCTCGCGAACTGCGGCAGACGATGTCTTTCAGGATGCGTTTCTTCAGGTCCACCTGAGCGCGGAGAACTTCGACGCGGAACGCAGATTCAAGCCTTGGCTCTACACGATCGCTGCGAACAAGGGGCGCGACTTTCTGCGCCGGCAACATCGTCGCGCTGCAGCGAGCCTCTCGGCTCCGCTCTCTCGTGAAGGCGATGGATCTCTCGGCGAGTTGATTCCTTCGGCCGAGCCTCAACCAAGCGCGCCAATGTCGACGGAAGATGATCGAAACATGGTGAACCGCGTCGTGGATGCGCTGCCGACGCACTATCGAGAAGTCCTCGTACTCGCGTACTTCCAGAAGATGAGTTACGAACAAATCTCACAAGAACTCGCGATTCCACTCGGAACCGTGAAGAGCAGATTGCATGCGGCGGTCGCGAGCTTCGGCGACAGTTACAAGCGCGCGCATGCGGCGGAGGTGTCGAAGTGAACGGACCCAACGAGAACCAGGCGACACCGGCGCCGCTCACGCCTCGCGAGGCTGACGCAGTTGATTTGCTTGTCGAGCATGAGTTCGATCTTGCCCGCGCCCTGCAAGCGCGTCCTGACTTGTCGAGCGAGCTTCACTCGATGCACGCATCGATGGGCGAACTAGATGGCTATGCCACCGGCGAACCAGATCCCGACCTCGTCGCGGTGACGCTCGCGCGCGTCGATCGCGCGACACGAGAGCAAGCGGATCGCATGACTCTCGCGAACACAAGCGAAAAACGCAGCGGTTCGGGTCAATGGCGAGACATCGTCGCGATTGCCGCAGTTGCGCTGCTCGTGGTTTCCGTCGCGATCCCTGTCCTTTCTTATGTGAAGTCGGAAAAGGAAATCGCGCACTGCAGCGGAAACCTCCGCTCCATCGCGGGAGGATTTGAAGGATTCACAGCCGATCACAACGGCAACCTGCCAATGGCCGCCGGCTTCATGTTTCCTGACGGCGCGTTCCCCGATCTCCCGACGCACCACTTCCGCGCGTCCGATTGCCTCGATCGACTCGCGCATGGTGGCTATTGCAAGAGTGAATGCCTCGCGTGCAAGTCCGACACCGAGGCGGATCCGAACTATGCGGTACAGACTGGAAGCCCGGTGCATCCGATGCAATGGCGCACGGGCGTTCGGCGTCCCTTGGTTGCGGATCGCAATCCACTCATTGATCTATTGCGAGCGGAAGTCCCAGTGCGAATCGTGAGCCTGAACAGCCCAACCCACGACTATCGCGGACAGAATGTGCTGTTCACCGATGCGTCAGTTGAGTTCTTGACGAGCCCGACGATCGAAGTCGATGGCACCATCGACCATTTGTATGTCCCGCGTGACCACGGCGGTCTCGAGGACGATGTCTGCTCCTTCGCGGATTGGGTTGGCTCCGACACTTTCTTGGCGCATTGAGTGAACCGGACTTGGGCGCTACGAATGCGGCATTTTCGAGAGACAATTTAGGGAGAACCGCTTCTCGATCACGCGTCTCAAAGTAGACTCATGACATGGTCTCGTTCCCACGGATCTCAATCGACGCTGACATTCGGTTTGGAAAACCGTGTGTTCGCGGCACCCGGCTGACCGTCGGAGAGGTACTCGGCATGCTCGCCTCCGGAGCGACCGAAGCAGAACTTCTCAGCGATTTCCCCCAGCTCACCCACGAGGATGTACTCGAGTGCCTTGGCTTTGCCGCAGAACGCGAGCGAAGGCTCCACATTGATCCGGCGGCCTGAGTTCTATCCATGCGGCTCCTGCTCGATGAGAACCTGTCCGAGTCGATTGCGCAGGGAATCAAGAGTGCCTTTCCCGAAACAGCGCATGTTCGACGAGTGCTTGGCGCAGGCGCGAGCGATCGCCTCGTCTGGTCGCGCGCAGCGTCGGAACGCGAATCGCTCGTGACGCTTGATGAGGATTTTCAAGCGCTCAGCCTCACGCTCGGCTCGCCGCCGAAGGTGATCTTGATCGACGCGCACAATCCGACAACCGCGCGAATCATTCAGCTCCTGCTTGAACGGAGCGCAGCGATCCACGCTTTCGGCGAGAGCACGGAGTCGACGATTCTCGTGTTGCGCATTCCGCGCATGTGAACGACTGCCAGCCCGGTTCGGCGCGAACGGAGGCGCGCGGCGATTCCAAACTCACGGGGTGCGTGCGACACGGAAGCCGACGCGATACTCCGGGAGGTTCGTCGAGTAACCCCCATGACTCGATGAACGAAGATAGAACGCATCGGACCAACAACCGCCACGCATCACGACTGCTGTACCCGACAATGGTCCCGTCGGGTTCACCTGCGCGGCGGGCAGATAGAGGCCATCCCAGTCGTTCACGTACTCCCAGACATTGCCACACAGGTCATGTAGTCCTAGCGCATTGGCAGCCATGCCTCCGATGACGTGTGTACGCGAGTCTGAGTTGGTTCCGTGCCACGCAATGATTCCGATCTGATTGTCGTCGTTGGCTCCACTCGGGTATCCCGGCATCGAATGAAATGCCGTGGTCGTGCCAGCCCGATATGCAAACTCCCATTCCGCTTCGGTTGGCAGCCGGAGTCCAGTTGCGCTGAGGAAGTTCTGAATCGTGTTCCACGAGACTTGCTCAACCGGTCGCGATGGGCTGTCCGCGTACCCTTGGAAGTACGACGGATTCGAACCCATCCGCGCTTGCCACTGCGCCTGCGTCACTTCATAGCGGCCGGTGTAGTAGGCGTTCGTGAGTGTCACCTGATGCACGGGATTTTCGCTGGAACCGCATCCGTACTGATTCGACGCAGAGCAGCCCATGTTGAATGTGCCAGGTGGAACCAGCAACATTTCAATCTGCGAACTGTTGTCTCGCACGCGCCAAGGAAAACATGTCGCGATGATCGCGCTGCGAAGCGTTGCGTTGGTGACGACCGCAGGATCAGGCGCGTAGGTCAGCGTTGTCGCCCACGGTAGCACGGCGCAGTTGCCGCTCGCATACGGCGTCTCACCCCAACTAGACAACAGCATCGCGATGTCGGGACCATCGACGACGCCGTCATTGGACAGATCCGCAAAAGCGTCGTCGGTCCCCCACAAACTCAATAGGAACGCGAGGTCGTCGCCGCCGATCGCGCCATCGAGCCCGAAGTCACCCACTGCATACTCACACGAATCTGGCGTGCAATTCTGATTGTCATCGGTCACGCCGTTGAGGAAAATGTCGCAGCGATCAAGCGTGCCATTAGCGTCGCAATCATCATCAAGACCCTCCACAATGTCGCAGGTGTCTGGAACCTGGTTCTGGTTGCAATCCGGCACAGTGCCTTGACTCAGTTCGTAGTCGTCTGGCAATCCATTGCCGTTGCAGTCTTCGCAACTGTCGGGAATGCCATCCGTGTCGATGTCGTTGGAGAATCCACTCGCAATGTCGCAGGAATCTGGGATGGCGTTCGCGTTGCAATCAAGACTCGACCCTGCCGTGAGGTCGCATGCATCCGGAATCGTGTTGGCATTGCAATCCGGTGCTGCGCCACTCGCAATCTCACAGGCGTCAAAGATCCCGTTGCTGTTGCAATCGGGCGCGCCGCCTGCGATGTCGCAACGGTCTGGGATGTCGTTTCGTCGCAATCGACCGCCGTGCCTTGCGCGATGTCGTAGGAGTCTGGCATTCCATTGCCGTTGCAATCGAGTTGGCAGGAGTCAGGCACGCCGTCGGTATCGATGTCGCTTGAGAAGCCCGATGCGATGTCGCAGGAGTCTGGGATGTTGGTCGTATTGCAATCTTCAGAAGTACCCGAGTGAATGTCGCAGTAGTCAAGCATGCCGTTGCTGTTGCAATCGGTCGACACCGTCAGCGTCGCCTTCACTTCACTGAACGGACTCGCGCACTGCGTCGCACTCACCAGAGCATTCCCGGTGATCGTCACACTCATCACGCCACCCGCACTTGCCGCAACCACCGCGTTCCATTGCTTGGTCGGAATCACAAAGGTTGCGATGTCCGGCGTCACTGGGCAATTACTCGCGCCGTTCTGAAACAGCGTGGTCGTGATCGTTGTGCCTGCGAGTTTGAATGTCGCGTACTCCGTCGCAAGGTTGAAGTCCCCCACTGCGCGCACGGTGACCGTGACCGGCCAGAAACTTGAAGCGACGCCGACGAGCGTTCCTGAAGTTGTGACACCTGATCCAATCGCGCCCATGTCGCCGGTTGCGACGGTGATCGAGGACTGACATGCGTCGCCCACGCCATTACTGTCGCAATCCGCTTGCGTCGCGTTCGCGACGAGCGGGCAGTTGTCACTCGCATCCGGCACGCCGTCGCCGTCGGTGTCTTGCGCGAAGGCAGGAGCACCGCACAGGACGAGCGAGCAAAGGAACGCACGACCTAACGCCACCTGCACCGATTGATTCTTCATGGGACTTCCTCTGATTGGCACCGACCGCCGCCTACCCACGCCAACGCCACCGACCCTCTGAAGGTAGCGCCTGAAGCGATCGGCGCAAGCGCGAATCAACCGAATCGGAGCCTCCCGTCGCCGCCGCCCGCCGCGCCAATGCGGTTTTCACCACCCTACGAGCTCTCCGACTCTCAACCCGGCCGACCCGACGGTGCCATCGACGGTCCAGCCGCGGTCTCATCTTGGTCCGCGACCAATCTTCCGACCCTGCCTCAACGCAGAATTTCCCCACCCATCCGCTTGCGAACGCTGCGGTTGCCTGCTAACCTTCTCGATCCCCCTCATTTGGGGAGCGGCTTGTCCGCGTCTCGACTTTCCTGCCTCCAGTTCCCGCGTAGTTCCCAGCGTAGTTCCCATTTTTGGGGAGCCTCTCAATGCCAAAGAACAAATCCCACAAGGGCCTCGCCAAGCGAATCAAACTCACCAAGACCGGCAAGGTGCGCGTCAAGCGCCCTAACGGTCGTCACTTGAAGAGCAACAAGACCGGTGCGGCTATCCAGTCGTACCGTGGCAACAACTACGCAAGCTCGGGCAACCTCAAGGCGCTCGCGAAGATGCTCTTCCGCGGACTCCGTTCGCAAGAGCAATCGAAGGCCGACAAGGCCACCGATCTCGTCGAAGTCGCTGCCTAATTTTCACTCACGAATCTGTTTCCGTTTCATCATCTGTCCGTCGGGACCGAAGTGCGCCGACCGTAACGCGCCTCCGCCGGACAAACGCTTAGGAGTTCACTATGCCACGCGCACGCAAGGGTGCAGCCCGCACGCAAGCCCGCCGCAAGCTTCTTCGAGAAGCACGCGGTTTCTTCGGAACCAAGAGTCGCCTCAAGCAACAAGCGAAGGTCGCGCTCATGCGCGCCGGCCGTTATGCGTGGCGAGATCGTCGCGCGCGAAAGCGAGACTTCCGCGCCCTCTGGATCACTCGTATCACGGCGGCCTGCCGTATGCGTGGCGTTCGCTACTCGCTCTTCATCAACGGCCTCCAGCGCGCTGGCTGCCTCTTGAATCGCAAGATGCTCTCGGAAGTTGCGATCCATGATCCGACAACCTTTGATGCACTCGTGACCCTCGCGAAGGCGAAGACCACCGCGACCGCTGCCTGCGCGGCGTAGTTGAGCAGGAGCGCGGAGTTCTGCCGCGAAGCGCGGACAAACTCCATCGCTCCCTTTCGACTCGGTCGGACCCACTGACAATGACACGGCGCTGGAGCAATCCAGCGCCGTGTGTCTTTTTGTCCGCTCTTCGCTCGCCGAGCGTCTGGCGCTCTGCGAGTTCAAGGGACTCGCGTGAAACGCTTGGAAGAGCCCGCGCAGCTCAGCGCCGTATTGGAGCGACCAACCTCGGGCAGGACTCGCAAGGTTTGCGCAGACAGCAGCGCAATCCCGGAAGATTCATCGCCGAGTTTCGGAGGACTTCTGCTGAACCCCAACCCAGATGATGTATGTTGTAAAAGTACAACATGCGCGGCCCGCCGCTCAACTCCAACCAACTGTGCAGTGCTCTGAAGACGCTGGCGGCACTGCTTCCGCCGGACAAGCCCGCCGAGATGATCCTGATTGGCGGAGGAGCCGGAATGCTCTCTGGGCTCCTTCCAACCGACCGATCGACCGTCGACCTCGATGTGATGGATGTCACGCCGCCGGAGGTCTTCGACCTTTGCTGTCACTTCGCGCCGCGAGTCGCAGAGGAGTGTGGCATCAGTCCGAGCTGGTTTGATTCGACGGCGCACACGATTCGGCACACGATGCTCGACGGCGCGAGGGACCGGACCGTTTTCATCGGCGAGTTTGGACCGCTCGGCGTCCGCGCGATCACACGGATCGACTTGATCTCGCTGAAGTTGATTGCGGGAAAGACAGCGGGATCTCCTCGACCTTCGGAGCCTCCATGTCAGTCGCGCCGAAACCGAATTCATTGCGATGAGTTTACCGAAACTCCTCAAAATCGGCGTCAATCCCGATCACATCGAGAATGCGCTGCGCACGCTCGAGGATCTCGGCGTTCGCGATAGGGAGCCTCCGATCAAAGAGGGAGCATCATGACCGAACCCGAACTCGACAGCGTCATCGATCGTTGGCGTGACGCCGGCGCCGCGTACAACGGTCCTGTGTTTCCGCCGAAACCAGTGACCGTCGCACCGATGGACATCGAGCAGTTGCTTCTCGACACGGCTCGAGCGATGCGCTATGTCGCACGCCTTTACAACACGACAGCGACATGGCTTCACGAGTTTGGCGACATCGTGGCGAAGCACCGCCTGCGCCGCATGATCGCTGACAAGCTAAGCGTCGATGATCATGCCCCACTCGGCGCTGTGTTCGACTGCGCGCAGATCGGCCAAAATCCGCAGGAATTCCGATCGATCATCGCAGTGCTCCAACCGGCGCGCAAAGCGATCCCGCTCTTTAAATCACTCGAAAGCGATCCCGCGATGCTTCGGTTCGCGAAAGAGCGCACTGGCTCCGTCGGCGCTCGCTGGCGCATCTACATTGACGACGAGCCCATCCGTCCAAAGGTCATTCGGCCCGCAAACTGGATCATGCGACGCCACCCTGATTTCGTGCTGCGCGCGGATTTCAAGGGCGACCTGCGTGCGTCGATCTTGGCGTCACTCGCATTTGACGACGGCGCGACGGAAAGCGAACTCGCGCTTGCGCGCGCCGCGGGCGGAAGCCGCGCACAAGTTCGCAATGCACTCGACAATCTCGAGATGACCGGCCGGGTTCGGCGACATCGATCGAAGGCAGGAACGCGCATCGAACTCCTCCGATTCCAGTGAGCGAGTAGCCGGCGAAGCCGATCGCGAGGCGAACGAGCTTGCAGCTCAATCGCCACCGGCGCGATGCGTCCAGTTCGCGATCATCGCGGTAGGCGCGCCGCCTCGCTCGCTTTCGACTGCGCCGCCGCGAGTGAATCGCGAGCGGCGCAATTCCAATGTTGTTGGACGGGCTGAGCTCGCCCTCCGACCGTCGCGATTCATTCGCGCGGTCGGAGTCGAAAGGGAGCGCTGAAATTTGTCCGCGCGCTTCGCGCGGCAGAATTTCAGGCTCCCGCTCAAACTAACGCAGTGACCGCTGCTTACGCCTAGGCGCAAGCAGCGGTCACGCATCACTCTCCGAGTTCGACTCGGGTGAGAGCCTCCGGCTCTCACCCGTGTCGAGGATTCGTAACTATCAGCCGATGAGCGAGAGAACCTGCTGCGGAGCAGTGTTCGCCAGCGACAAGGACTGGGTTGCAGCCTGCGAGAGGATCTGCGCGCGAGTCATGTTCGCTGTCTCTGCTGCGAAGTCCGTGTCACGGATCGCAGACTCAGCAGCCGTGGTGTTCTCAAGGGCAACGCCGAGGCTCGAGATCGTCGAACCAACAACGTTCTTCTGGAACGCGCCGAGGCGACCGCGAAGGCTCGAGACCTGCTTGATAGCAGCATCGATGACTTCTTGTGCCTGCGACAGGTTGCCATTCTGGACATTGCCTGCACCGCCCGACTTGAGCGATGAGAGGAAGCCAGAGGAGCTTGCACCGAGGTTGCCTGTGGTCACGGTTTCGATACCGAGCGAGACCTTACCTGCGAGATTCACGGATGGTGCGAGATTGAAGTTCGCGCCGCCACCGGTGATGTAGAAGGTAGAGGTTCCACCAGCTGCGTTGATGGCGTTCGTGCCGTTGAGCTGCACGCTGACATCAAAGCCGTCGGTCGAGACGCGTGCACTCAGGCCGTCCGTAGTGGCCTGCGTACCGTTGATGAGGACGGTCGCATCGCGGCCGTAGTCCTTGAGATCGTCGACGGACGAACCGCCGGCTGCTGCACTGAACACGAAGTTCGTGGAGTTCTCGTTGGACAGTTCCTTCATGCGAACGAAGCTGTCTGCACCGTAATCGCTCGAGTAGAGCACAACGCGGTTCGCGTTCGCTGCCGAAGCAGTCACGCCAAGTGCATCGCTGAAGCTGTTGATGGCTGCAACGACTGCCGACTGTGCGGTACCTGATGCGAAGGTGAACTGTTGCACGCCCTTGGCGCCGGTCACTTCGAAGGTGACCTGACCCGAACCACCGTTGCCAAACGCTGCGCCAGTCGAGAGGTAGACCTTGGCGGTCTGCGCTGACTGAAGCACCGAGATGGTGACGGAGCGAGCCGAATTGTCATCGCTGAGCTTCGCAGCATTCACGGTGACATCGGTGAGGCCTGCGCCCTGACCAGAAACCGTGTAGTCGAAGTTGCCGTTGAGCAACTTCGTGCCTTGGAAGCTCGTCGCGTTGGCAATGCGATCGATCGTCTGCAGAATCGAGTCGACCTGCAGCTGATTCGCGTCGCGCTCTTCTTGCGAAACACCAGCCTCGTTGGCGGTTGCGCCGACGATGCCCTGGAGTTCGACAAGCATGTTCGAGATTTCTTGGAGACCACCCTCAGCAACATTCACGACCTGATCAGCGCGCTGGCTGTTCGAGATCGCTGAGTTGATGGCGGTCTTCTCCGCACGGAGATTCTCGCTTGCAATGAGACCTGCCGGATCATCAGCACCACGATTGATGCGAAGACCGGTTGACAAGCGCTGCAGACTGCCTGCAAGCATCTTGTTCTGCCCGTTCAGCACGCGCTGAGCAACGAGCGATGGAATATTTTGATTGATACGACTCACTGTAGATCCTCCGTGAACTTTCCTGGGCTCTCCAGGCGCTAACTCCCAACCGCCCCGAAACTGGGGAAGGCCTTACGAATCGCAACGCGCGACTCGCACCTTGCCACCATTCGGAATCCCCCGAAAGGTGTCTGTCCTGCTGCTTGGTTCACTCCGTAAACCTGTTTCGCCGCAGTCCATCCTTCGCGGCAAGAGACGAATCGGGCAGAAACGGACAGCACTTCATGCCTGAGTCGCAATTCCGGCGTCTTTTCGCCGGCGCGGAAAAGAAAACCGCTCGGCGCGAAGCCGAGCGGTATGAGCGATCAGGTGAATTCCTACCTATCTGTACGGTCTGAGGCGATTATCGGAGGAGACTCAGAACATTCTGCGCGGTGGAGTTTGCGGTGGCGAGCACGGAGGTGCCCGCCTGCTGGAGAATCTGGGCGCGGCTCAGCATCGCACTTTCTTCCGCGAAGTCCGTGTCGCGAATCTTCGACTCGCTCGCGGTGATGTTCTCAAAACCAATCTGCAGGCTGCGCGAGTTGGTCTGCAGCGTGTTGCGTTCGAAGGCACCCAAGCGGCCGCGCATCACGCTGATTTCCGTCACCGCAGCATCAAGAATGCTGTTGGCTTCGGCAGCTCTCGAAGTTGTCAGTGCGTTGGGCTGACCACTCTTGAGACTGTCGAGGAAGTAACGCGCTGCGTCGATGGTCGTTCCGCCAATGCGGCTCGCTGCAACGGAACTGATACCCACGCCAACCTGTTGCGTCGTGGTGATCGACGGCCCAAGTTGGAATGTCGCACCACCGCCAACAAGGTCGAAGGTCGTTGGAGATCCGCTCACCATCGTGGCGAAGGCCTGGGTGAGATCGAGCTCGAGACTGAGCGCCGGTGTGTTGAGACTAATGCTCGTTCCGTTTCCAGTCGCGAGCGCACCATTGATGATCGCCGTGACATCGCGACCTGCGTCGCGCTGCGTAGCGTTTCCACCTGGAGCACTGTAAGTTTGCCAGAACGCGCCGCCCTGACCGATGCGACGGACGGACACAAACTCATCGCTACCGAAGCTCGTCGAGTTGAAGAAGAAGCCAGACGCTTGGTTCGCGCCATTGGCAAGTTCTGCACTCACGCCTGTCGTGTCGCGCACGGTGTTCACCGCTGCAACGACTGCGCTGAGCGCCGTACCGGAAACAAACGAGAGCGTTTGCACACCGAGGCTTCCCGCGATTTCAAGCGTGACTCCCGATGCGAGCGTGCCCATGCCACCGGAGAAGAACAGCGCACCCGTCTGTGCGGACTGCGTCACTTCGACAGCGACTCCAATGCTGGAGTTGCCTCCGAACTGCACACTGTGAATCTTCGCGCCAGCAACTGCCGAAGGCGCAAGACCACTCGTGAGGTACTCGAGAGAGCCGTTGAGCAATTGCAAGCCGGCGAAACTCGCGGTGTTCGAGATACGCGTGATCGATTCGATCGCGCTATCGACTTGGAGTTGATTCGCGTCAACTTCCTCTTGCGAGATACCGCCCGTGTTCGCTGTCGCGACGACGAGACTCTTGATCGAATTCAAGAGGTCTGCGACTTCGGCGAGATAGCCTTCCGTGGTGGCGATGACCGAGCTTGCGCGCTCGCTATTGCTGATAGCCTGCGTGATGCCCTTCATCTCCGAGCGCAGTCGCTCAGAAACGATGAGGCCTGCTGGATCATCCGCACCACGATTGATGCGAAGACCAGTCGAGAGACGCTGCAGGCGAAGACCGAGGTCTCCAGCGCTCTTGTTCAGGTTGCTGCGTGCGATGAGTGATGGAACGTTCGTATTGATGCGAGCCATGGCAATCCTCCTTGACTGAGAGGCTCAGTGGGGTTACGCGGTTTCGCGACGCCCCGGAGTGTTCGCCGCGAGCTTCGCGGCGGCAGGAAGGACCGTCCCACCTGCATGCTGATGCAAACCCTGACCTGTCGAACTCTTGCCTGTCAAACGCGGTCGAAGTGCGCCCAACTCTCCGCGAAACGACGCGGCCTGTTGGTTCTCATTTCGAATGGCGTCATACACTTCTTTGCGATGCACCGCCACATGCGCTGGTGCTTTGATTCCAATTCTGACCTTGTCACCACGAATGTCGACGATGGTCAGCTCGACTTCGTCACCAATCATGATGGTCTCGTCACGCTGCCGTGAAAGTACGAGCATCGGCAGACTCCTTCCTGATTCCGCGTGAGGATTCACGCGGCGGGCATCCGTGCCCTGAATTCCATCCAATCCTCAAGCGGCATCCTTATCGCTCGAGGCAAACCATCATCACTCACGCACTCTGCGCCTGCACGCTCTCGCTGATTTTCACCAGCTCGTAACGCGTGGTCCAGCGCTTTTCAGCGAGCACGAGTTGCATTGAATTTCGATTGCGTGTGTTCACGATGATCGGCCCCTGCAAATTTGCAGTGAGCGATCCATCGCGCTTGTTCACGATCACCAAGACCTGCGCGTCATCGACTTCGTTCATCGATAGCTCTTGCATCTGCTCTTTGCGAATCTGTGCCTGGTAGTCCGGCACCCACAGCGCAGGATCTGTCACAACAAAGGCGAGATCAGGCGACTCCGTGGACTGCAGCCAGAAGAACACGCCGTGCTCGTCAGGCTGGAGCAGGGCGAAGGTGTGGTAGCTGCTGAATCCGAGGAGCCCGGCTTCGAACTGCAGAAGGCGGGTTTCGTCTACATCCACTGTCCCAAATCGAGTCGTGTTGATCTGCATGTCAGTCGCTCCGTTCGGCCTAACCATTCCTTGGAGTCCGGCATCCTGCCGGCGGACCTCCGTCCTTTGATACGCGGTGGGCCGTGCGCCGCGCATCACAAACACTGCGGAACCCCGCAGGGAAAACTCATGGGCTATGTCAGAAAGTCAAGCAAACTCATGTTCACAGCGCGCGATGCACCCGCAAGTCCAGCTTGCAGTTGCTGCTGCAGTGCCGCGAGTTGAGTCGCGGCGTCTGCGTAATCAAGGTCTTGGATGCTTGCGCGAAGGCTCATGTCCTGGATCGAAAGTTCAGTCTCTCTGCTCGCCGCGTCAGAGACGCGTCGAGATCGAACTCCGACATCTGCGCGCGCTTGTGCGGCTCGCGTGAGATCGGATTCAAGTCGTTGAGTTGCAAAGGAGATGCCAGCCTCGTCATTGGCCAGCAAGGCGTCTCGAAGGGCCATGAGGTGCGCAAATGCACCGTCAACGGCAACGGTTGCGCGATCCGTACCCGCAAGAACCGCCGTGACGGTATCTCCGGCGATCCCGAGCGCCTCCGCAGTTCCAGAGTTGTTGATGGACGCAACGATTGTCTTGGGGCCAACCGTGTTGTCGATGATCGAAATCCCGTTTCCGTCCGCATTGAGCCCGACATTGAAGTCTGCAACGCTCACACCCGCCGCGCTCGCCGCTGCGAGCATCGAGCTCATGACATCCCCCACCGTCGCCGCCGCGCCGATGTCCACCTCAATCGTCCGACCGTCCTGGAGCGTGACACGAATGTCGCGATCCGCCACTGGATCGGGCAGACCTGTGACTGGATCGACAGAGCCGGAAGATTGAGGAACCCCGCGACCGTCTCGGAAGTCGGAGAGCTTTGTCGAAAGCGTGAGGGAACGAATGCCGAGCTCGGTGGCGATGGAACCCCCGGCGACCTCTTCGATCGACATGCGCCCACCGGAGAGCTCGTTCTTGACATCAAGACGCCGCCCATCCGCGGCGATTTCCACGCGGATACCGATGTTCAGCGCCGCAACCGCATTCTGAAACTCTTGCACGGTGTCGTACTGCGAGAGATCGAGTTCACGCACCTGACCGCCGTTACGAAGTCGAAGGGTGCCTCGAGGATTCGTCAAGCCGCTCAGCGAATCGAGCGCGGTCATCCCTGTCAACTTGGGGTCGATATCTGCGCCTGAGGTCGTGACGCCACCCGCGAAAGTGCCTTGTATTCCAAGATCCCCAGCCGCGTTGGACCGATTCAAGTCTCGAATGACAACCGTGTTTCCCGCGCTTGGCGTGATCGCGAATCGGTCACCGGTCGCCCCGTCAATTGCGATCGTCGCAAGAGGGTCGATCGTCTGCATCGCATTCTGGACCGCGACACGGACATCCTCAATGCTGTCAGCTTCGGTCAAATCAACCAGCACCGCAGTGCCGTTCACTTCAACCTCGATTGTTCCGGTTCGTACGCCAACGCCGGATGCGCCGCGAATCTCCGAGAGACGAGTTGCCGAAGTCATCGCGGGGTCAAGGTCACGATCACCCTCGACGCGAGCACTCAATGCGCCAAACGCCTGCTCGCCCGAGATCGTCAAGCGAACATCTGACGCGAGGCCGAGATCAGCACGCATCCCGTCGCCCTGACCGCCGTAGCGAAGCCCATTGAGGAGTGAGCCAAATGGTTCCGCGCCATGCGAAGTCCCGCCAAAGTAATGAATACCCCGCTGTTCGCGGTTCGCAATCTGCGTGAGCGATTGCACCAGCGAAGACACAACGGCAGCTTGGTTCTGGCGCGTCGCGCCATCGCTTCCGACGCCAATCTGCGACAGGCCGATCGCTCTGGCTTCCTGCAAGATGTCGCTCAGGTCACCGAGCGATGCGTCGAGGGAATTCAGGACTGATTCGGCTTGTCCGAGGTTGGTCTCTCGCTGCGCGCGTCGTTCGATGAGGTCGTCGAGAACAGTGACGCTTGAGGCGCTGATCGCGTTTTCCGAGGGACGGGTGAATTGCATGCCCGACGCGAGTTGCACCTGCACAGCGAGAAGACCGCGGTTGGAGCGCTGAATGCCGCTCAGCGCAATTCTTGACGCCAAGAGGTTGGGAACACGGGCAAGATTTGCAGGATTGGGACCCATAGTGCCGCTCCGAGAGAGAGCGACGCTACTCCGTGCGAGTCGTGTGCCACTCGCCAACGGGTACGGCCCGGAGCGTCAAGTCTCTGACTTCAGCCGCTTCAGCCCAGCGCAGAGTGCGGCGATGTCCGCCGGGGTGTGCGCCGCACTAATCTGAATCCGAAGCCGAGCGTGGCCCTCAGCGACCACCGGAAAGCCAAAGCCGATGACGAACACACCGAAGTCCAAAAGGCGCTTCGACATCGCAATCGCCTTGGCCGTGTCATGCACGATGACGGGGCAAATCGCGGTCGAACTCTCCAGGACGGTGAAGCCAGTTCCTCGAATTCCCTCGCGCGCCGCGGCGACATTGTCGCGAAGGCGTTGCACGCGCTCAGGCTCCCGCATGAGAATCTCAATCGACTTCTCGGCGCTACATGCGATTGTGCATGGCAACGCGTTCGAGAAGAGCGTGGGCCGCCCACGCTGCGTCAACAAGGCAATCGCGCGGGCGCTGCCAACGATGTAACCGCCAGCACCCCCGCCAAGTGCCTTGCCGAGCGTCCCGGTGAAGTAGTCGATCGCGCTCGCGGGCATGCCGAAGTGCTCATGAGTGCCCCGCCCCGTCGCCCCCATCACACCGGTGCCGTGCGAGTCATCAACGATGAGCAGAGCGTTGAACTCGTCACACAGCTTGCGCATCGCAGGAAGATCCGCGATATCACCTTCCATGGAGAAGACGCCATCGGTGACGACCCAAATCGTGCCAGTCACTTCAGGGTTCTTGCGCGCGTCTTCAAGCTTGGCTCGGAGCGCCGCGATGTCATTGTGCTTGTACACCGTTCGGAGGAGTCCCTTCTTGATGACTCCCGCCAATCGAATGCCGTCGATGATCGAGGCATGGTTCAGCTCATCCGAAATGATGATGTCGCCCGCTTCGCATAGCGTCGCGAAGATCGCTTCATTCGCGTTCCAACAACTTGTGAAGGTGTACGCGGCTTCGCAGTTGTAGAACGCGCACAGTCGGGCCTCGAGCGCTGCGTGGCAATCGAAGTTCCCGCAGATGAAACGCACACTCGCCGTACCAGCGCCATACTTGCGCAACCCAGCGATGCCGGCTTCAACCACCTCAGGGTGATTCGCGAGCCCGAGATAGTTGTTCGAACAGAAACAAAGCACTTCACCGCGATCCTTGAGCCGGACCGTGCGGTCCATCGGGCCTTCGATCGTTTGAAGATGCTTCAGTTGCCCGTTGTTCGCGAGCGTGCTGAGAATGGTTTGCGTGCGTGAGGAAAATGAAGGTGCAGCGACAGCGGTCATGGGGGTGACGATTCTAACGCGCCACCGCGCACGCCATGAATGGCGCGCTCAAACGCCGTAGCGACTCTTCACTTTGGGAACGAGGTACTCCGAGAACGCCTTCGCGAAGTCATGCGCAGGCTTCCAACCCCAATCCCTTCGCGCGGCCGAGTCATCGCAGTCCTCCGGCCAACTGTCGATGATCTGTTGTCGCTCTGGAGTGGGTGCGTAGGAGATAGTCGCGGCTGGGAAGAACTCACGCACCTTCGCGGCAATCTCCGCTGCACTCGGCGCAAACGCGCTCACGTTGTACACGAGCTGGGTCAGAGATGCGCGTGGCGCGTTCGAAAGTTCCATGATCGAACGGACGGCATCTGGCATCGTCATGAACGGGATGCGCGCGTCGGCTCGCACGAAACACTCGTACGCCTTGCCTTGCGCAGCGTTGTGGAGCATCTCCGGACCGTAGTCACTCGTACCGCCAGTAGGCACGGTGTCCGCGGAGATGATCCCGGGAAAACGAATGGCTCGGAAGTCGACCGTGCACTCCATTCGGTCCGCGTTGAGCAGGCGATAGTGCCGTGCGTAGTAGCGACCGAGCTCTTCAACGGCGCGCTTGTTGACGCCATACATCGTGATTGGCTCAAGACACTGATCCTCACGAATCGTCCCCGCCTTTCGCTTCTCTTCCAGCGTCGCGACGCCATACGCGGCGATCGTCGAGGGAAACAAGAACTTCACGGGAGTCTTGCGTCGCGTCGCACTCTCAGCCGCGAGACGCAGCATGTTCGCGCTACCCATGACATTCACCTGCATGGCCAGTTCAGGCGAACGCTCGCCTCGTGTGGAAAGCAGGGCCGCAAGGTGCCAGATTTCTGAGATGTCATGATTGGCAGCGATAGCCTCGACGAGCCGCGGGTCGCTAATGTCGCCTGTGTATGTGGACTGCACGCATGATTTGCGAGCCGCGCTGAGTTCCTTGAGATCCATCGCGACGATTTCGCGCTTGCCTTGGTGCCGTGCCGCGAGTTGCTCAAGCAGCGCGTGCCCCATTTCCCCACCCGCGCCCGTGACGAGAATGGATCCGAGTCCGATGCCGGACGGCGCGCGTGTCTTGGGTTCGATCATGGTTTCGAAGTGGAAGTTCGTGGAAACTGTGGTCATCGCATTACGCCTTCTCCAATGCGCACGATGGCGCAGCAGAGCGCATCAGTATACGGAATGACACCGACAAATCCCCCATCCGAGTTGGACGGATGACACCACGCAACCTAAGCGCAGAAGCAGCGCCTTCGTCGCGAGAATCCCGTCTGGTTCGGACATAGACCTTCCTTCATACTCAATGCCAACGGGTCCGCGATACTTACTCGAGCGCACGATCTCGACGAGCTTCGGGTAATCGAGCGTGGTCTCGTTTCCTGCCGCGTCGAAGCCGTAGCTCTTCGCCGAACACCCCTTCGCAAACGGCATCACCAGCGCTGTGTTCGCCACAGGATCATGCAGCACACCTGACTCATCGCGCCAGTTTCCGAAGTCAGGCAGCGTTCCACACGAGTCGTTGTGAATCGCTTGCATGAGTTTCACAACCCACGCGCCGTCGGAACTGAGACCGCCGTGATTCTCGACGATGACATTGAGACCAAAGGGTTTCGCCACGGCGAGCAATTGCGTAATGCCATCCGCGCATCGCTCAATCTGTTCCTCCGCGCTTCCCTCGCCTCGCGCATTCACACGAATGGCAGTGCAACCAAGCGCCGCCGCAAGTTCACACCACTTCTTGTGATTCTGGGCGAATCCCGCTCGCTCAGTCGCGGCGGCCGCGCCCGAAACGCCCTCCCCGTCGCACATGATCAGGATGCTTGCAACGCCCACATCATCCGCGCGTTTGCGCAACTCTTTCGCGAAGCCAGGTTCGGCGACCTTCTCTCGATAGAACTGATTGACATACTCCACGCGCGAGATTCCAAACTGCTCCTTCGAGATCTTCGCGAAGTCCATCGGATCGAGGACGGCCGCGGGACGTTCCTCAGGCTTGCAGAGTCCGAAGGTTCGGTGCAGCGACCACTGCGCAAGGGACAGAGGGTTCGTCGGCAGTGCGGCGGGCGTCGTCTGCGAAGCAAGCGCGCTCGTGCGAGCAACGAACATGGCGGCGCCAGCGAGCGCGATCGACCCCAACGCGTCTCGGCGGGAAGTGATCATCGCTTTGACCCCGTCATGCGTTCAGCCATGTCATCCGTGGCGTCCCACTTGTTCGCGGATGCATGACGCGAGGTAACAACGACTGCCGCGATCGCGGCGAGAAAGAGCACGAGACCGACAAAGACGAAGTGGTCGCCCTCGAGCGAAACCTGCGTGACGAGCATCGCGAATGCGGCAAGGGTCGTGAAGAGCACGGCGTAGAGCGCGAAAAGTTTGACGAGGTGCATGGGCGATCGCGGATCATGTCGCTTCGAGTGTGGCATGCGTCATACGCTAACGGCTTTTTGCCGGATTCGCATCGATTCGCGCCCGTATGATCCGGATATGCACTCCCGCGCTTTCGTGTTGGTCGCTCTTTTCATCGCGTGCTCGCCTCTTGCGCTCGCTCCTCGCGCCGCGGCGCAAGACGACGGAAGTCGAAAGCACCACAAGCATGAGAAGGACGATGCGAGTCCAGCTGACTCAGCGGCGGCGCCGACGCCCGCGACACCCGCGGTCGGCAACAACATTTCCGCGTGGTACATGACGCTGCACGGCGGCACTGCGGACACGATCCTGCAATTCGACGCAAAGGGAACCGCACTGCCATCCGTGCTCGGACCCATTCCAGATTCCATCGGAACTGTGCACGGACTGCGTGGAATGCTCCGACTCGCCGACGACACCCTCCTTGTCATCGCGGCCTGGAAGGAGAACACCCAAATCCTTCGTTTCGGCGCACCTGCTTCGAATGGCACGCGACCGTTTCTCTCGGTCTTCGCGAAGCAAGATGCCTCCAATCCACTCATGCTGCATCCGTACTGCCTCGCTCAGGCGAGTGATGGCTCAATCTACGCTTCGAATCAGGATACGAACACGATCACGCGGTATGCCGCGCCAAGCAGCCCGAATGCAGGCACTCCCATCGACTGCGCGGGAAATCCAAGTACCGGCGCGCAAGCTGGCATGATCGTGCCAGATGCCAAGAGCAGTCCGGATGGCTTGCACGCTGTGCGCGGTATCGCCTTCGGCCCAGATGGATTGCTCTATGTCGCAGATCGCGGCGATGGTCAAGTCTCCCGATGGAATGTCACGACCGGCACGCGAGTCGACACGCTCTTGAAGAAGAAGGACTCGGACAAAACTCCGATTCAATTGCTCTTCACGCCGGACGGCAAGTCATTGCTCATCAGTGACAACAAACTGAACTGCGTAGTGCAGGTCACACTCGCGGATCAAAAGTGGAAAGTGCTCATTCCGGAAAGCGCTGGAATAGACGCTGCAAGTTCACTCGCGGTCAGCGGCGATTCGCTCTATGTCGGCAGTCGCAAAGGCAAGGAGATACTCCGGTTCAACCTCGCGGATGGCACTCCGGAGAGCGCGCCGTTCCTCCAGAATCTTCCGGATAACCCAGAGTTCTTCATCCCAGGGCGCCTCGGCTCATGATGCGTTGGGCCTTGGTGATCGTGCTCAGTGGCGCGAGCCTCGTGAGGGCGCAAGATCCTCCAAGTGCAACGCGGGTGATCAAGCCAACGATCGCGGGACTTACCGCGAATGCGAGCGCAGCCGTCGATGCATTCGGCGTGCCGCGAATAGAAGCTGCGTCGCTCGAAGATGCCGCACGCCTCGAAGGCTGGCTTCATGCGCGTGATCGATTCCTGCAAATGGATGCGATGCGAAGAACGGCAGGTGGCGACCTCGCTGCGCTCATTGGTGAGGCGGGAATCACGAGTGACATCATCCATCGAACGAAGCGACTTCGAGAGTGCGCGCAAACCGTCCTCGATGCCATTCCTGCGAATCACCGAGCGCTACTCGACGCGTACGCAGAAGGCGTCAACGCGAGATTGCAAGCCGCGCCACCTCCTGAGTATCGCGTCCTCGGCACCGCACCACGAAAGTGGAAGAGCGTGGACTCAGTACTCGTGACACTCGTCATGGTGGACATGCTTGTGAGCAGTGAGGGAACGGAACGAGCCCAGTCCGTCTTTCGGGAGGCGTATCCACCCGCACTCGCGGCGTTCCTCTTCGAGGTCCGTGGACCTTGTGAAGCCTCACTCTTACCCGACGCAAGTGATGCGGCGATCGAAAGCGACTGCAAAGGGGCGCAACTCCCGGGAAGCGATGTTGTTGACCTTCGAAAGGCTCGCGAGTTCACAAACCAACCCACGGTTGGAAGTGAGAAACCGCCAACACCAGGCTCCAACGCATTTGCAGTCGCCGGAAGCAGAACCAAAGACGGTCGAGCGATCCTTGGCAATGACATGCACCTCATGCTTACGGCGCCGGGCATTTGGTATCGCGTGGAACTGCAGTGCCCCGAATGCATGCTTGTGGGCGTGTCGCTGCCTGGGGTGCCGTGCATCGTCGCCGGAACCAATGGTCACATCGCCTGGGGATTCACGAATCTCACCGCGGATCTCGCAGATCTCACGCGACTCGAAACGGTTGACGGCGATCCACTCGCGTTCGCGACCTCGGATGGCGTGGAGAAGTTTCTCGCTGAAAAGGTGACGATTGAGGTCGGGAGAGGCGGAAAGCCCGTGACCTTCACCGCGTATCGAACGAGCTTGGGTCCAATCATTGGCACCGCAACTGACGCGCGCGCGCAGTACATCGGGAAAGATGCCGATGGCGTGCCACTCGCGCTGCAATCGAGCGCGACGGATCCACGATGCATCGACTTCGGTTTGTTCGACATGTACGCGGCAAAGACGGTGGAAGGCGCGATTCCGATTGCGGCCGCGTGGGGCGGCGCGCCGCAGAATTTTCTCGTTGCGGATAGCCAGGGTTCCATCGGTTGGACTGTCACCGGTCATCTTCCAATGCGAGAGAACTTCTCGCGCCCCAAGTCGAGCCGCGATGGCAGTGCGCGCTGGCAGCGCTTCATGGAGAGTGCCGAAAAGCCACGCATCATCAATCCGCCCTCGGGCGTGTTGACGAGCGCGAACAATCTGCCCTGTTGCAGCGATTTGCTTCCACTCGGTTGCGAGTTTGATCAAGGCGATCGCGCGTACCAGATGCGCGAAGTCCTCCGCGCGCGAACCGATTGGACTGAACCGGAACTCTTGAGCGTGCAACTTGACATTCGCTCGCGAAGACTCGAACGCTGGCGCGACGCGATTGTCGCCACACTTGGCGAAAGCGACTTCGATCCGGCGATGCTTGCATTGCTGCGCGACTGGGATGGTCTGACAACCAAAGACAGCACTGCGATCTCTATCCTCGACGAGTTCCGTCGCGCGTTCGCCCGCAGACTCGATCGGCCGCTTCGACAGGTGATCTCGGAGAACTTGCGTCGTGAGGGCGCGAATGAACTTGCGGAACGATTGCGCGTCGCACCGGGCATCGCGATCGAAGACGAAGCAGCACTGCGCGTCTGCGAAGTGCAGGCACCACACTGGCTCATCCCTGAGTTTGCAAGCTGGGAGGCCTTCGTCGAAGCGATGCTGCGCGAGGCGATCGTGCACTCAACGAAGGCAGATGGCTCGCTCTGGCGACACGGCGAACTCAATAAGTCGGAGATCGCACATCCGCTCGCGGCAGCACTCGGTCCCGCAGCCGCACTTGCTTCTATGCCCGCCGACGAGTTCGCCGGTCATCCGACCGCTCCATGCGTGCTCGGTCCGAACTTCGGCGCGAGCGAGCGCATGATCGTCAGCCCAAATCACCTTGACGATGCGATCCTGCAAACGCCCGCCGGACAAACGGGAATGCCTGGATCCGCACACTTTCGCGATCTGCACACTGCCTGGGTGCTCGGCAGTCCCTTCCCGATGTTGCCGCAAGTTACTCGCGCGAACAGTCCCCATCCGTTACCGATGGAGGAGCTGATTCAGGCGAGACCAAAGCGTTGAGCAACGAGTTCACCCCGTCCAGTCGTTGAGCAGGATCGTGAGGTCGCCGGAATCGACGCGACCACTCGCATTGAGATCGAATGCGGGATTCAATTCGCCCCAGTGACTCAACAGGATCGTGAGATCCGCCGCGCCAATCGCTCCGTCGTTGTTGAAGTCCGCAACTTCATCGGATCCTCCGCGTGCGAACGCGCTCGCGGGAACTGCTGCTGGAAGTCCAGTTGGCGGAGCCCAAGAAAGCACGCAGCCTGCGGAACCCGTGTTCTCGAAGTACTCCAATCGAAACGCGTGCATTCCAGCTTGCAGTCCAACTGTCGCGTTCTGCAGCAGCATCGTGTGCGCACCATCGTTGTCGATCACGACCTCGTCACCGAGATACATGCGCGATCCTTCGTCACTCGCAAGCGAGAATCCCCACGCGCCGGAAGTTGGAATCGTGATCCAACCTTCGAAGACCGCCGCGACATGATCACTCATTCCACTTGTGGCGAACGCCCCCGCGCTCTCGACGAAGTTGATCGCGTTGACGGCATTGCTGACCGTCGGCGTCATCGCCGCGAAGTTGGGAAGCGCACTGAGCGTTGGAATGGCGTAATAGCGCGCATCGAGTTGCGAAACGCTGCCAATCGGATTTTCAGGAGCCCGCAATGCGGTCACTGCCACGGTCACACTCGCAATCGAGTGTTGAGGGGATGATCCACCAAGGGTGTAGGAAAAACTGTCCGCTCCCGCAAAGTTCGGATTCCCGTGCGTGTAGATCAGTTCGTCACGCCCCTCCGCGCCAGTCCCGATCGAACGCGAAACACTCGCGCCCATCGCCGAAACGCTGTCGAAACCGACAATCGTGAGCGAGTCGCAGTTCGAAGCCGCGTCGTTCGCAAGCACATCGACGCGAATCTGCGTGGCTGCAAAGCCACTCGCTGCATCAGCGATCGCGACTGGCGGCGAGTTCAATCCTGAGTAATCACACCCAAGCGCGCTGATGTACGCATCCATTGTCTCGATGTTGCCGGGATGGAACTCAAGACGAATGTTCTGCATGCCGCCGCCGCAGAGATGGCAGTACGACATGATCGTTCCCTGCTTCGCAAACCCGACGGAGCAATCGGGAGGACTCGCCCCGCAACCATCGAGCGCAGGGCTGTACGCATGCGTGTGAGGCGCGCCAAGGTTGTGACCGAGCTCGTGCGCGACGACGAAGATGTCCCAATTCTGCGAACTGTTGTTCAGCAGTGGATATGGGAAAAACCCGTTCAGGTTTGAGCTCACTGCGTAGCCATTCGTGTTGCAAAGCCCATTGAGATAGGCGATACCGCCGCCAAGTGCGCGACCAGAAAGGAACTGTGCCGTATCTCGCTGCACATAGCCCATCGACGCGATCCAGCTGTTGCGGAACTCATACAACTGTCCCGCCGCGCTCGTCGCAGTCCACGGATCCGCTGGGTCAACCCAGAGTCGGAGAAATGAGCTTGAAATCCGCGCGTTCAAGTCGCGCGAATAGATCGTGTTGAGGGCCGCGACGATCGTCTGGACATATCCAGTCGCTGCTTCGATATCACCGCCGAAAAACTGCAAGAACTCGTGATCGGTTTCGAACGCGAGCCGAAACTCTCGACACGGCGTCGATGCCACGCCACCTTCAGCGAACGCTGAAGCCTGCGGGAATTCCTCCGGATCAAGCGTTTCACACACCCAATTCGACCAGTTGATCGCGCCCTCCGGAAGCGCGTCGAGTTCATACGCGAGCGTTGGAAGTCCTGCGCCGTAGGGCCCGCTTGAGATGATCCAAGTACGCCCCTGCGTCTCAACGCATCCAAAGTTTCCGGCGGCACTCAATGCAAGGAACGCGAAACTCTTGTCGTCCCCCTCGACGCCACCGGTCAGCACGAGCGCGCGTGGCGGAACCACCGTCGATTCGCCACGCGCCTGTGCGATGACGACTTGTGACGCGACTTGACCCATGTCCACGGACTTCAACTCGAGCGTCGCCTGCGCAACAGGACCGAGTGGAAATCCTTCCAGCTTCACGGTGCCGGTTGCAGCACGCGAACGGATGCCATCGACATCGAATGCAATGGCTGACGCCGAGCGGCGCAACGCCTTGGGCAGCGCGTCGTTGGCTTTCACCGCACGCGCGGCGAGTTGTGCTGGCGTGGACGACAACTGCTTCGGGGGTGCTGCGACAGCACTCACTCCGAGCATGGACGCCAACAGCAACGAAAACACGCGGGTGCACATACGGGACGCAACAAAAGGCCAAACCGCAACGAGTCAATGCGTCCTCCACAACGCATCGACGCAGAGAGAACTTCGGCGTTTGAGCGCTCGTTCTTGCGAATCGCGCACGGTTCTTCCGAAGAAACTCGCTTCGTCGCGTGCCAAAAACCGCAGGGATTCAGGGTTTCCCGACTCGGAAGCGCTTGCCGACTCCCTCGCTCGTGGGTTCCACTGTCGGCTCGCCTGTGAAGTCGAGCGGGGTGCCGGGCTCCCAGGATCGCACGGTGTATCCATTTCCCGACGGAGTCAGTTCATCCAACCAACCGTTTGCCCAACGAATACGGAGCGCTGATCGCTTGATCCACCAACTTCCGACATTGGGAGTATCAATCGACTTCCACGCCGTGTGCGACGATTGGATCGCGACGAAAAAGCTCGTGCTGCCACTCGACAATCCTTCGGGGATTTCATACACACCGACCCATTGAGCATCCGCATCACTTGTGCGCGCGCTGAAACCGATGTTGGTCGCCGCTCCGTCACGCGCAGCACCAGGCGCGAAGCCCTCCTTCGCGTAATGACCATCGTGGGTCGGAACAACCACATCACGCCATCCGTCGGTGTAGTCGATGACGAGCCGCCCGCGCTCAATCTTCCACGACCCCTGCTCACCCTGTGCCTTCGTCGGTCCCTTCGACCAATTGCTTATCGCGCTTCCGTCTGGATCGATGATCACATCAAAGGTCGTGTTCTCGCTGTCCGTCAAAGTCCAAGTACCGATAGCCGTCTTGTCGGTCAGCGCGAGCGCCGATGTCGTTCGCTCGTGGGCGCAGCCCATGCTGAACGCGACCGCAAGCGGAATGAGGAACGCGAGAACGAGAGTGGTGCAGCGCATCGTGCGGGTATTGGAATCGAAACTGGGCACCAGCGAATCGCCAATGTCCGATTCCGTCCACTCGCCGCGCGCGACAATGAGGAAAGCAAGCCACCCATGGGAGTCGAACCCACGACCTGCGCTTTACGATAGCGCTGCTCTACCACTGAGCTAGGGTGGCGATATTGCCCTTCGTCCGACCTCCAACGCCAAGAAGGTCGCCCATTCAATCAAGGGCGAGAAGTGTAGCGCGTGACGCGCTCAAATCACTTCAAAATCAGCTTGACGGCTTCGCTTGCGCCGAGGTTCAACGCGCCGTAAAGGCGACCCGCTGCATCCGCTGCCGGTCCCTCGCTCGAAGCAACGAGGCTTGTGACCCCAGCAATCTGCTTCTCGCTTCCACGGAATCCGGACGCGCGCACTGCGGCGGTTGCCGCATCGAGAAGCGCGAGCTGGGTGTCGGCATTCGCGCTGAGCGCCGCATCAACGAGGCCTCCAGCGGCACTCGTCGTACCAAAGTCCGCGAGTGTTTCTGCGACGAGAAGCTTGAAGGAATCTGGTCGTTCCGCCAGCGAGCGCAACAAGGTTGGCTCGGCATCGGTCGCAACCATGATTGGATTGTGACTCGTTGCGAGCGACTCAAGCGACTCAAGCGCAGCCGCGGCGTAGGTCAATGCTTCGGCTTCATCCACCATGCTGCCGGACACCGCCGCGACGACGGATGATGCGGCGGCGCGGAAGGTCTCAATCGTCCCGCCGGAAATCCACGCAGCGACGGATGGATCGTTTCCGAAAGCGGAGCGGACCGCAGATTCGTCATGCACCGAGACGATCGCGAGTACGGGCGTCGCGTAGGTCAGCGCGTTGGCACGAATGGCGCGGTATGAAGTGGTAAGCGCGTCCGCATCACCCCGCAGGACGACGAGTTCGACACCGTCAGCAGCGGCGATATTCGCAGTTGCATCGACAAGTCCGCTCGCGTTGAGAATTGGAGTGAAGCCTGCTTCGGTCAACTGCGCATCGATCGCGCTGCGATCCTCAGCCACGCCGCCAAGCGCGATTGCGCGCGGTGCGCCATCCCAACTCACCGCAGAGGCGAGCGTTGGAACAACAGCGAAGGCGCCGTCGAAACTCTCCGTGCCCTTCGCATTCGCGAGCGCGAGCGCAGCGTCGAGTCGAACGCGGCGGTCTGGGAACCTGAGGCACTCGGTCATTGGAGCACGACCGCCACTCGTGAGCGACTTCGCGTCGGAGGTCTGCGCGAGAGCAGCGATCGCGTCACGGACGAGCGCGCCGTCGCCGCTATCAATGGCGAGCGCGAGGACGCCGGTAGCGATCTGTGAGCCAGCGACAGTCGCGTAGAAGGCTGGGCTGTAACCGGTCGCTTCCATCGCATCACTTCCAAGCGTGTTTTCTCGGCGAAGATTCGCCGCGATGAAGAGCGAAAGCGCCTGCGTGTTCGATGCATCAAGCGTCAAAGCGCGACGCGCCATGTTCATGGTCATCGCGTCGCAGAACACATTGGTTGCCACTGCAGCTGCCGACAGCCCACCGGTCGCGTGGTAGCTCCACACATTGTTGGTCGCATCATTGCCATGCGGAATGAGCATCTCTTCACGGGAGAAGAAGCGATGCGCAAGCGCGGTGTAGTGCGCACTCGCGTTGGTCGAAGTTGCACCCAATCGCGTCATCGCGGCAGTCGCTGCGTTCTTGACGTCCGACGCCGTTCCCTCAGCAGACGCGAGATCTGCGAGGAAAGGAATCGCGGTTGGCCAACCGATGTCCGCAAGCACGCCGATGAGCGTGTTCTGCGTTTCTGGGTCCACGGAAGGAAGCGCGGCACAGATCGCGAGAACTGAAAGCCGCTTCATCTCGACGAGCGTCGTGACCGACTTCGATGCAAGCGCCGGATCATCATGCTTCTCGATGACGCGCAAGAGCGCAGGGACGGCGTGCTCATCCGCAGCGGCGAGCCGCTCGCGAGCAAGCATTTGTTGACGAAGCGTGCCGGTGAGCATGCCGACCGCTTCATTGATCCGATCGAGATCGCGCGCGCGTGCCTTGCGCCCGCTCTCAACCTTGTGCTCAATCTTCGTGGCGACGGCGGCGACTTCGCCCATGGCTCGGCTGCGCGCAATCGCTCGGTCGAGTCGCTCTCCGAGGTCGTTCGCATCCACGAGTTCCGCGAGCGCTTCGTCGCTCACTCCGCTATCGAGCGTTGCTTGACCAGCAGCGAGCGCGAGCTCTGACTTCCCAATAAGCACATAGTGCACGAAGTTCTCAATCTGCTGCGTCGCGACCGTGTCGGCGGCTGCGGTTGCCGCTGCGGTTTCCTCCTGAGCCAAGAGCGATGGCGTGGCGGAGAGGAGGAGCGTCGCGCTCAGAACTGCGGCGAGACGGCAAGAGACGGGGCAGCGGAAAAGGTCAGATCGCATGGAGCACTCCGGGAGGACTTCAGTCAGATTTCTGCAGAGCCGCGAATCGTACAAGCGAGGCTTAGAAGGTGTCAAAAGGCGAAAGCCTTCGCGTTCGCACCGTTCCTCTTCAATCAGGTCGCCACGAGGCGCCATGAAACGAGTCGGAACGAGTACAGTCCTCGCGACGCGACAATGCGTCAGACAGACTGCCCTGTTCGGAGAATGGTTCTCCGACATGCGATTGCTGCGAATCCCGCTGCAGCCGCCTGAGGGAAGGTGGTGAAAATCCACCGCGGACGCGCCGCCGTAACAGGATGCGAGGCCTCTCGGAGGAACCTTCAAGGGTCCCTACGGAGAACCATCGCAACAATCAGGCCTTTCAGCCACTCGCGAGCCATCGCGGGGAAGGCGCCTGAGCGTGTAAGCCTGAAGCCGGAAAACCTGCTGAGCAATCCACGCGGTGCCGATCCCTCGGTTCCCCGGCAGCTCCCCGATCGGAGCGAAGCGAAGTTCCGGCGCGAAGACGGAACGAGAGCAGGATGCATGCGGCAATCGTTTTTTCGACGAGCCCGTTTTCTCAAGACATTTCTTCTATGCGTCGTGCTTGGAGCGCCGCTGCCGGTCAACTCCGCGAGAGCGATGGAGAGTGCGTTCGCGACGCAAGTCATTGCGTTTAGCGCGGGAACCGGTGCCGCGTTTGGATACACGAACAGCAGCAGCGTGCTTGGTGAGCCGGAACGATTCACTGGAGAGGGCCTCATTCCACAGTGCGTGACGCCCTTTCAACCCGCGTTCCTACAGCACGAAATCGTCTCACTCGGCGTGGGCGGGTTTGTGACGATCGCATTCGATCATGATGTCATCGACGATCCACGCAATGAGTTTGGCGTCGACCTCTTGGTGTTTGGAAACGCATTCTTCTCCGATCAAGGGGGCGCGATCGTCGCTGGACTCGCGTCAGAGCCCGGTTCAATCGAGGTGAGCCAAGACGGATTGAACTGGGTGCTCGTCAGAGGCGCGGGCCCAGAGTCGCTGTTCCCGACACGGGGATTTCTCGATGTTGGCCCGTACAGCGTGCTTGCTGGAAAGAGCCCGAGCGACTTTACCAAGGCCGTCGATCCATCCATCACACTGAGTCATCTCGTCGGACTCGACTACGACGCAGTCCAGTCAATCTACGGCGTGTCAGGCGGCGGCGTCGGCATTGATCTTGCATCGATTCAACTCGATTGGATCCGATTCGTGCGGGTGCGCGGCGCGACTGTGAGCGGCCAGAGTCCCGAAGTGGATGCGTTTGCCGATGTTTCTCCAGAAAGCGCCGAAGCGGACCTTGATGCGGATGGTGTTGTGGGTGCGACGGACCTCGCCATCGTCCTCGGCGCGTGGGCAACGCGCGGCAACATCGCCGACATCGATGGCGATGGCGTGGTTGGGGCGACCGATCTCGCGCGGCTGCTCGGGGCATGGGGTGCAGCGTGAACACCATGCAACAGCGCCGCGCATTCACCCTCGTCGAGACACTCGTCGTCATCGGCGTGCTTTCAACCCTTCTCGCGATCTTGCTCCCAGCTGCATCAAGTGTGCGAGCGAGCGCGCGTGCGTCTGAGTGCCAATCGAATCTGCGCCAACTCGGAATCGCGGCAACTGCCTACGCAGCGCAGAACGCCGACCACTTCCCTCCCGCGTTGCTCTACAAGATGCGGCCTGAGGGCTTGTCGACCATCGCGTGGGATTTCGAAACGCGCGCGAACGGAACTGTGACGCCAGGAGCAGTTTGGTCTTTCATCGGCGGTGTGAACCGCGTGCAGCAATGCCCGGAGTTCCTCGGCGCGTCGACCTCTGGCAATGATCCTTTCACGGGATACAACTACAACACGACCTACATCGGAGCGGAAGGACGATTTCCGACGATGGACCCAGCGACAGGACGCTGGCTTGACGGTTGGAAATCCGCGCGGATGGGCCTTCGCGCCGGGCAGATTCGCAACACAACAAGCGTGGCGCTGTTCGGAGACGGCGGCTGGCGAGGCGGTGCGAACAAGTTCATGCGCGCGCCTTCCAACGCGGTCGAAAACGATGCGTCACTCGTTGCTGCGGGAGCGCAAGCTTTCCGTCACAAAGGATGCACGGCGTTCTGCGCGATCGATGGACACATCGCGCCTTGCTCGCAAGCCTGTCGTGGCCCAAGCACAACACCGCAGCTTGAACTCGAGATCATGGCTTTTCCGAACAACGGATTCTTGAGCGAAGACGATGCCGCGTACGACCCTTCCAAGTCGTAAGTGATCAAACTCAGCGCCCAAACCGCCGTTCGAGGTCGCGCAGCGAGATGCGGAGGCTCGTCGGTCGACCGTGCGGGCAGTTCGTACTGCGGTCGAGATTTTCGCGCAGCGCGAGCAGCGCGTGCAGTTCGCTCTCGCTGAGGCGATCCCCTGCTTTTACCGCGGCCTTGCACGCCATCATGTCGACGATTTCGTGGAGCGAGGACTCAAGCGTCAACTCGCTTCCATGCTCGAGGGCTTTTCCCAAGAGCAAACTCGCGAATGCAACGGCGTCGACGCCGCGAGAAGCGAAGAGCGATGGAACTGCATCGATCGCGAGCGTGCGATTTCCGAAGGGTCGCATCGCAAACCCAATCCGTTCGCAGAGCGCTCTGATCGAACCAGCCGCATCCATCTCCGCGACGGAGCACTCCACGACTTCCGGAACGAGGAGTGTTTGGCTCTCAAGACTTCCCTGACTCAACCGATCGAAGATGAGCTCGAACATGTATCGCTCATGCAACGCGTGCTGATCAATGATGAGAATGCCTTCGTCATCCTCCGTCACGATGTAGTTCTCATGAAACTGCGCAATCGGAGCGCGCTTGGGCTCCATGATCGTCGATGCAACAGTCACGGCAGCGCGCTCGAGAGACGCCCCACCCTCAAGGGCCCGTGCGTGCGCGATCGCAGCCAGCTCCGCAAATCCCGAGCTCGCACCGGATCCAAACCACGGCGGCGCACCATGCTCGGGCGTCGTGACTCCTGCACTCGGGACGGTCGCAGGGTCTTTCGACAACTCAAACCACGGGACGAGATTTGCGCTTCGAAGCGCGCGCTCAATGGCACGCCGTACGCCTTGGTGCACGGGCTGCGGCGTACGGAATCGCACCTCTGATTTCGCGGGATGCACATTCACATCCACCTCGCGCGGATCAATCTCAAGGAAGAGCGCGACGGAAGGCGATCGCGCTGGATCGAGGAGCCCTCGATACGCCTCTTTGACTGCGTGTAGGAGCAAGCGATCCATGATCGGCCGCCCATTCAGGTGCATGCGCACGGCCTTCGCCGTTGGGCGTGCAACCGCCGGTTTCCCCGCGAATCCATGCACGACCAAACCACCGCACTCAGGCGCGCTCCATTCAAACTCCAGCAGTTCTGGTTCGAGTTCCTTTCCCAACACATCAAGCGTGCGCCGCTTCGGCTCGTCTGTCGCTTGCAGCGTGAGCAACGCGCGACCGTTGGAGGAGAGCGTGAACGCGACAGCGGGATGCCCTACGGCAATGGCTTCGACAACCTCCGTGATACGCGCCGTTTCCGCCGAATCTGCTCGGAGAAACTTGCGCCGCGCCGGCACATTGAAGAAAAGCGTGCGGACTTCGACACTCGTTCCAACCCGCATCGCGACCGGTCGAAGCCCTCCGACGACGCCGCCATCCACAGACACCTCGGTCCCAGCGTCAGCATCCTTTGTTCGCGAGCGAAGTGTCATGCGTGAGACGGAGGCGATCGACGCCATCGCCTCACCACGAAATCCAAGCGTCGCGATGGACTCGAGATCCTCGCTCGTCGCAATCTTGCTCGTCGCGTGCGCTGAAAGTGCGAGGAGCATCTCATCGGCAGGAATCCCGCAGCCATTGTCAACCACGCGAACGAGCGCACTTCCACCTTCTTCAATCTCAATCTGCATCGAAGTTGCGCCAGCATCCAAGGCGTTTTCGACGAGCTCCTTCACCACGCTTGCCGGCCGTTCCACCACTTCTCCAGCAGCGATCTGGTTGATGAGTTGCGGACTGAGTGCGCGAATGGGCATGAGAGTTCTCGCTCAGCCACGAACGATGGGGAAAGGCCGACCGCGCCCGAATGCGCGTTGCGTGAGTTTCAGAATCACCGCCGATTGATCGCGCTTGTACTGCGCGCGATCGATTGCCGCACACCATCGCCGCACGACCGCAAGTTCAAGGTTTGTGTCTTGCGCGATGCGTTCTGGAGTGCGCTCATGCTCGATGAATCCCTCAATAATCGCATCGAGGTCGGCGTAGGGCGGAAGCGTGTCTTGATCTGTCTGATCAGGTCGAAGTTCCGCGCTCGGAGGCTTCTCGATGGATCGCTCCGGAATAGGCGCCGCGCTGAACCCACACGCATGCGCATTCGCGTTCATCCACTTCGCGAGAGCGTAGACACGCGTCTTGAGCAGATCGCCAATCGGCGCGAGTGCGCCGCACATGTCTCCGTACAGCGTCGCGTAACCGACCGCGAGTTCGCTCTTGTTCCCCGTGGTGAGTACGAGCGAACCACTCGCATTCGAGTGCGCCATGAGGAGCACGCCGCGCACACGCGATTGCAAATTCTCATCGACAATTCCAAGAATCTCTGGCAGCGCGGGCACGAGTGCCGAACGAAGCGCTTCATGTGCGTCGTGGATGGGAAGGCGAAGCACGCTCGCGAGGCCCAACGCAGCTCCTGCAGCCCGCGCATCTTCAAGCGAGTGCGAGGACGAGTAACGAGAAGGAAGCAAGAGCCCTTCGACTTGGGTACCTCCGAGAGCGTGAGCCGCGAGCGCTGCGACCAACGCGCTGTCGATGCCGCCTGAGAGTCCAAGGACGGCGCGACGATGCCCAGTCTTGCGAAAGTACCCTTCGATCCCAGTTGAAGCTGCGGAGAAGACCTCGGACTCCCAACACACTGCAGCGCTCGAAACCGGTGCAGCTGTCGACAAATCAACAGTGTGCTCGCTCTGCGCTCTCGGCCACTGCGCATCAAGCAGCAGCGCTCCGTCCGCGCGCACAATTCGTGCATGACCATCAAAGACGAGATCGTCGTGCGCTCCCGCTTGATTGACGCTTACCACTGTTGCTCCGCGGCGCGCTGTCGCGTCGAGGATCGCACGATGCGCGACGTCTTTGCCGATCGCGAATGGACTCGCGCTCGGGACGACGAGGACCTTCGCGCCAAGCGCGAGACTCTCAGCAACGGCATCGCACCCGTAGTCTCGCTGCGCCAGCGCGTCTTGCGCGCGCCAGAGGTCCTCACAAATCAGGATGCCGACCTTGGTTTGCGCGCACTCGATCACGCATGGCGCGTCGCCGTGCGCGAAGTAGCGCTCCTCCGCAAACACATCGTATTCCGGTAGAAGCCGCTTGCGATACACACACTGCACTTTGCCGGTGTGCATCACCGCAACCGCATTCGCGCACGGGCGCGCACCGTGCTTGATTGGTTGCGGAAATCCAACGATCGCCGTCACACGATTCGCGGCCTTGGCGAGTTCGATGATCGCGTCCTCGCAATCCTGCGCGAATCGCTCGCGGAGCAAGAGGTCGCGTGGCGGATATCCAGAAACTGCAAGTTCCCCAAAGACCACGAGGTCGATTCCGTCGCGCTCAGCGCGCGCGATCGCACCGAGGATGCTTGACACATTGCCTGCGATGTCGCCCACTCTTGGGTCAAATTGCACGGTTCGAATCTGCACGAGGGAGTGCAAGAATACGACAAACGCCCCCGCAAAGCGGAGGCGTTTGTCGTCTCTTTCTACTCTCGTTTCGGTCGCTTACGCGACGAAAGCGTGTGCATGTTCGATGGCATCGACAACCTGGCGCACCGTGAACGGCTTGCGCAGGATGCAGTCGAAGCCCTTACCATTCATGGTGGTGACCTGGCCGTCGGTGAGCTTGCCAGTCACGCCAATGACGCGCGTCATTTGAAGATCATCCGAGTGCCGCACGAAGCTGAGCAGCGCGCCGCTCTCAACTTCAGGCAGATGGAGGTCCACAAGTAACACATGCGGCCGGAAGCGTTCAAGTTCGCAACCAGCCGCAAAGGAACTCATCGCGCAACGCACTTCGAAGCGCGTTTGCTCCGAAAGAACTTTGCGCAACATGTCCGAGGCACTCGCATCGCCATCAAGGACGAGCACGCGCGGATTGCCGCTCATGAGCCCATCCATGGGGATGTTGTGCTTCTTCATAAATGCGAGCAGATTGGTTACGGGAATGCGGCGATCCTTCGATCCCGGAATCCGGTAGCCGCGAAGCTGGCCGGAGTCGAACCACTTGCTCACCGTGCGACTTGCGACATTGCACACCTTCGCAACTTCGCCGGTCGTCAATACATCCTTGTCACTGAAACTACATTGATCCTTCATAGCAACTCCAGCCTCCTTGCCGAGTGCAGCGCGTGCGGCTGCTTCCTTGCATGTCTCGACGGAAGGGAATCGGGCAGAAGGGAGGTTGGATTGATCCGAAGGTGCGTTTCCTGCGTGAAAGGAGGCTGAATCCGCCTGCACAGTCTGCGCGGCGTCCAAAATCCCATCGTTATCGGGAGCAGTCGGCTACCAAAGACTCAGGAAGGAACCCCAACTGCGCGCCGAGCAGGCTGAACTCTCTCAAGGATCGTGATTCTCCGATCGACGAGGAGTCGATTCAACTCTTCTCCGTGCGCGGCATCGCGCACTTCGACAACGCACTGCACTTGCACGCGCGAGACATCTGGTCCACCGAAGATCCGTTCATGCCGAATGTCGAGCACGCTCGCGCCAGCGTCCGCAATCGCGCGAGTGAGTTCAGCAAGGCCGCCGGGCCGATCGCTAATGATCGCTGCGAAGTGCACAAGTCGCCCGTCCACTGCCAGGGCGTGATCGATCACACGACTCAGAACGAGCGGATCGATGTTGCCTCCACCAAGGATAAGGACGACGCGCTTTCCCGCGAGGTGCTGCAGTTGATTGGTCAGCAACGCAGCGAGCGGCGCCGCACCTGCGCCCTCCACAACCCCACGCGTGTGTTCAACCAACCGCAGAATCGCGAGTGAGATCGCCTGTTCGTCAACGGTCACAATCCGATCAACCAGAGGGCGTGCAATCGCGAAAGCGCGCTCTCCGACTTCGGGAACCGCAAGACCGTCCGCGAGCGTAGGTTCTGACTGAATGCGAATCGGCTGCTGTTTCCCCGCCGCTGCGAGAAACGACGCGCAGCGCGCAGGCTCAACGCCAATCACTTCAATCGTTGACCGCGTGGCCTTCGCGACAACCGCGATACCCGCGATCAATCCGCCGCCGCCAACCGGGACGATGATCGCATCGACATCCGGGACATCCTCGAGCACTTCGAGCGCAACGGTTCCCGCGCCCGCGATGATCGCGGCGTCGTTGAATCCGTGCACATAGGTCATCCCGTGCGATTCGACGAATGCATCCGCCTTCACTTTCGCTTCAGCGATGTTCGCGCCGTGCAGGAGCACAGTCGCGCCAATCTCGCGACATCGAGCCTGTTTCACGAGAGGCGCGGTCAGCGGCATCACGACAGTCACCGGAATGCCGAGGTCGCGGCCGTGCCAGGCTAACGCGAGCGCGTGATTTCCAGCGCTTGCGGCGACAACTCCCTTCGCGCGATCCGCGAGTGGGATCTGGAGCAGCGCGTTGCGTGCGCCGCGCTCCTTGAAACTTCCGGTGGGCTGATGGTGCTCGTTCTTCGTCCATATCTCCGCGCCTGTCAGTCGACTCAGCGCGGGAGCGTAGTTGCAACTCGTGCGAAGAATGCCGCCCTGCACGCGCGCCTGCGCTGCGCGAACATCGGAGAGCGTGACATCCGCGCCGTGCCGCGTCATTTTGCGTCCTTCTTCAGGAAGCGCTCGACATAGTGGATGTCGAAAGTCGCGTCGACGAACTCGGGATGCTCGAGCAGGCGCCGATGGAGCGAGATCGTCGTCTTCATTGGAGCGATCTTGAACTCCGCAAGCGCGACCTTCAATCGCGCGATTGCCGTTGCGCGATCCGGTCCGTGCACGATCAGCTTGCCAATCATCGAGTCGTAGTTACTTGGGATGCGATATCCCGCGCGAGCATGGGAATCGAGTCGAACTCCCAAGCCGCCAGGCGCTGCGAATGACTCGATGAGACCTGCCTGCGGCATAAACCCGCGATCAGGATCTTCAGCGTTGATTCGACACTCGATCGCGTGACCACGCGCGACGATGTCCGACTGCTGCATCGAAAGACGCGCGCCACTCGCGACGAGAATCTGCTCGCGCACGATGTCGACGCCCGTGATCATCTCGGTGACGGGATGCTCAACCTGCACGCGTGTATTCACTTCAAGCATGTAGAAGTTTTGCTTCGCGTCCATCAAGAATTCCACGGTTGCTGCGCCGCAATACTTGGCGCTGCGAATGAGCGCCGCGGCGCTTTCACAGACCCGCAACCGTTTTTCGGGATCGACGGCCGGCGCCGGAGCTTCTTCAATCAACTTCTGATGTCGGCGTTGGCTCGAGCAATCGCGCTCAAAGAGATGCACCGCGTTGCCGTGTGAGTCGCCGATGGTCTGCACTTCGAAGTGCCGTGCGTGCTCGAGGAATTTCTCGATATACACGGCGCCATTGCCGAAGGCAGCAGCCGCCTCTTGACGCGCTGAGGCGATGCCCGCGCGCAACTCGTCGTCATTGCGAGCAATGCGCATGCCGCGACCACCGCCACCCGCCGTCGCCTTCACGATCACTGGATAACCAATCTCATTGGCGACTTTGACCGCAGCGTCAACTTCTTCGATCGCGTCTTCGGTTCCTGGGAAGACAGGCGTGCCAGCTTTGCGCGCCATCTTCTTGCAACTGACCTTGTCGCCGAGCAAACCCATTGCTTCGGGCGATGGCCCGATGAACGCGATTTGCGAATCGCGACAGACTTCCGCGAAGTGCGCGTTCTCAGAGAGGAACCCGTAGCCTGGGTGAATCGCATCCGCACCGCTTACCTCCGCGGCCGCAATGATTCGCTCGATGCGAAGGTAACTCTGCGCTGAGGGACCAGGACCGATGCAGATGGAACGATCGGCGTACTCAAGCCACGGCGCGCCGGCGTCCGCCGTCGAATAGACACACACCGTCTCGATCCCTAAGCACTTGGCAGCCCGAATGACTCGCAAGGCGATTTCGCCTCGGTTCGCGATAAGAATGCGTTTGAACATGGTGCGGTTCGGGGGAGTTTCAGAGAGGACGGATGCGGAACAACTTCTGCCCGAACTCAACTGGCTGACCGCTCTTCACCAGCACTTCCTCGATCGTTCCTGTGGTCTCGGCTTTGATTTCGTTGAAGATCTTCATTGCCTCGATCAGACAGACGGTCGTGTCTGCCGTCACCGAACTACCCACGGAAACGAACGATGGCTTGTCCGGACCTGGGCTGAGGTAAAAAGTCCCAACCATGGGGCTCTCGATTGCGGGAAGTGCCGCGGTGGCCGAGCTTGGCGCCGAGGCTGCGGGGGCGGCGACTGGAGGCACGGCTGGGCTCGCCTGTGCATGGGCTCCGGCTGGGGCTTGGGCTGGCGCCGCGTAGACGATCGGAGCGCCACCAGGGGCTCCCCGCTTCACCGTCACAGTCTCTTCCTTGTCCTTGAGGTCGAGCTCAGAAAGGTCGTTCTCCACCATCAGTCGGACGAGTTCTTTGAGTTTTCGAATGTCAATCATGGCGTTCACTCCCCCTGATGGGGAAAGGGCGAATCATAGCGGGAACGAGGTTCGGGTCAAATCCCCCCCATGTTCTCGCGAGATCTCAACATTATCGAAGCATAATCGTGTTTCGGCTGCGACCCAGTTCCCTAACCCACGGGATGCCATGGGGCTACAGCGCGCGGTGGGCCGAGGACTTCAGACATCGCGAGAAACTGTCGCATCGCCTCTCGTGAGTGCGCCTTGCGCCGAAGTCGCGCGAGATCAGCCGCTGTGTGCGCTCGATGCGCGGACTTATGGTCTGACATCGCCTCTGCTGCGGTCCCAACCGAGTAGGCCTTCTCACCGGTGGCAGATGTCGGCACTGGCACAACAGTCGGCACGCGCGGCGGCTGCGGCGCGACTCGCGGCACTTGTGACTGCGCTCGGGACGGCTGCGATAGCGCGCCCTTTCCGATCGGCGGCGGATACTTCGCTTGCTTGACTCCCTTGGGGGGCGACATCGTTGGACGCTGAGGCGTACTCGACAGAGTCGACTTCAGTAACGCATCCGCTTCGGCCTTTGCCTTCAGGCGTTTCGCGATGGCAGCGAGAATCGCGTTGCCTGCGATGACGACAAGGATCCAGAGAAGGCCCTTCATGCGCGCATCGTAGCGAGATTCACAGGCGCGGTCGAAGCCAACGTGCGCGCTCGGTTGCCTCAAGCATCTCGTGTGCGTAGACCGCGCGAAGACTCGCCGGCGCGAGAACCTCGTCTGCTCCCCCACTTGCGAGCACGCGCCCTTGACGCAACGCAATCGCTGCTTGAGCAACTTCACGGGCCAGTCCCGCGTCATGCAGCGAAAGAATCACACTCCCACCAGCCCCAGTAAACGCGCGAAGCGCCTCGACAAGCCGTGCGACCTCTGCTGGATCAAGACTTGAAAACGGTTCATCGAGCAACAGCGCGCTCCCGTCCGCATGCTCGACTTGCGCGAGCGCTCGAGCGACGCGAACGCGTTGCTGTTCGCCGCCACTCATCGAGTGATAACGAACATGACCGCGCGAAAGCAGGCCAACAGCTTCAAGCGCCGCATCCACTCGGGCGGCTGGAGCTTCCTTCGCCGCAGTTCCGAGCGACACCGTCTCTCTTGCCGTGAAGTCAGCCGCGAGCGCGGAACGCTGCGGAACGAATGCACGCGAAGTCGCGCGCTGCGCGCGGCTCCACACAACGGCGCCTTCAGTCGGGCGAATCACTCCGGCAGCGAGCCGGAGCATCGTGCTTTTCCCGCTTGCATTGGCGCCCACGATGGCAGTCGTTCGACCTTGCACGAAGACTGCGTCGACAGACTCAAGCGCCATCCCGCGCATGCTGTGTCCGAAGAAGGACATGCTGACGCCGCGAAAGGTCATCAGAGGTTCCACTCAGAACCTCCTCGTCGCGAGCGCGATAGCAACCAAAGGAAAAACGGACCGCCCGCAAGCGCGGTGATCACGCCGACTGGCAAGCGACCCGTACCAACATCGAGTGCCTGCCGAAGCAGGTCCGCGCCAAGCAGCACGATCACGCCGCAGAGCGCAGTGGCTGGCACGAGGAGCGCGTGCCGATGCGAGACAAAGAGCCGAGCCGCGTGCGGCGCCACGAGGCCCACGAATCCGATTGGTCCCGCGAATGCGACCGCTGCCGCCGCGAGCACGCCGCCAATGATGAACAAACCCACGCGCGTGGGCACGAGTCTCACGCCAGCGGCAGCCGCTTCATCATCATCAAGCATCAACAGATCGAGCACATGTGCGAAGCGCCACAGGAGCAGCATCGCGACGATGCCGATGCTCCACAGCGCGAGCAGCGAGGAAACTGCTGGCAATTCCGGAATGCGCCCTGCCATCCACGCAAGAAGATCCCCACGAAGACCACGAGGAACCACTTGCTCAAGCAGCATCGCTGCGGAGCTCATCACGCCGCCAAGCACAACTCCGGCAAGCGCGAGTGCCACCGCATCTCGTCCGCTTGCGCGCTTTGCAAGCATCCACACGAGCGTGAGTGAAAGCGCCGCGCCTGCGAGTGCTCCACCAAACTCACCACCGAACGCTTGGGCAGAAAGACCAGTCGTCGCGGCGAGCGCGAGGACGCAGGCAACGCCGAAGGATGCCCCACTTGAAACGCCGAGCGTGAATGGCGAGGCCAGCGGATTTCGAAGCAGTGCTTGCAACGCGAGACCAGAGAGCGCGAGCAGAAGCCCAACGGCGCCCGCACCGGCAATCGCATGGAGTCGATACGGCATCGTCTCGAGCGTTGGCAGGGCAACGCCAAACACGATGTTCCCTTGACCATCCGCCTGCGGGCCAACACACGCGCGAAACCCTGCGAGCAAACACGCAAGTACGAGAAGCACGACAAATCGAAGCGTCATGGCTTCGCGCCTGTCTCGACCGCGAGCACGCGAGCGATCTCTGGTTCAAGGGCTTTGATCGCGTCAAGCGCGCGAGTCGACGGGCGCAAGAGTTCCCCTGCGACGACGACCACGATTCGTCTATCACGCGCCGCGCGGCAAGGGACTGCTTCAAGCGAGCGGCGCAGCGTCGCGAGATTGTCCTCATGCTCTGCGATGCCGAGCAAGAGGTCTGGTTCAAGAAGCCCGAGTGCCTCGTGAGAGGACTCGATCCAACCTTCGCGCCCCATCGCGTTCTGCAAATGAATGATCGGGAGAAGGTCGGAGAGATAGGTCTGCGCGCCTGCGACGAGCATAGGTTCCGCATTGACGAGCAGCAGTACGCGCGGGTCGTCAGCGCTGATCGACGGCATTGCATCGAGCGACGCAAGCCGCGACTGCACACGCTCGGTGTGCATGTTGAGCTTCGCGATCTCCGCGACAAAGGACCGCACATCCTTCATCCGATCAATTCGAATCGGAACAAGCGTTATGCCCTGCTCAGTTGCAAGCGTTGTCAGCGCCGCATCGAGACCGCTCAGTGGCGGTTGCAAGACAATGTGCGTGGGTCGCACGAGGAGAATTCGCTCCGCGTCAAACTCGCGGAAATCTCCAACGACTGGGAGTGCCTTCGACACATCCGTGCACCAAGGGCTGCGTCCAGCGATGGCGTGCTCAAACCCCAGGTCCACGAGCGTCGCCGTCATCGCGGGACTGAACGAGGCGATACGCACATCAACATCGGAATGCTGATTCGCGCGCGGCGCTTCGCTCGCATCACATCCCAGAATGACCGCGACAGAGGCGCAAGCCAGAGAGACGGACCGAACAGTGATGGCACGAGCGCGACGGAGCATGGAGGTTGGGATTGTGCAGGAAAAACTGCGCTTCGTCGGGCATTTCTTTGGAGAGACTTGCGCGTACCTGTGCCGGAGGTGTCGAGTAAACTCCTCCCACATGTTTGGTTGGCTTCGAAATCTCTTCGGTCGCACGGCGGGCGAGCAAAGCACCGACGACCCCTTGCCCGGCGACGGCGAGTCAACGCGCGAGAGCAAGCGACGCAAGTGGCTGCAGATACCGAAACTGCGCGATCCTCGGATTGCGGAAGTACTCGCGAACCTTGAAGAGTTGCAAGAGGAACATCGACGCTGTGAACTTCGGCTCGCGGAAGACATTGCGCGAATCGCTGCGGGGGTAGAGGCGATGCCCCAAGTTCGCCAGCAAGTCGAGGACTTCGTTCGAACGGTCGGCGGCGCACTCGGAAATGCCGCGGCGCGCCTTGAAGAGGCCGACGCGCGCATGACGAACATGGAGCATTCCGCGAGAACGCAGACAGAGATCATTGCGATGATGCGAACAGAGCTCGACCGACAAGGTCGCTCCATTCGCGACATCGCCGATCAATCCGCCGCGCTCCTCGCGTCCATGGAGCGATTCGCGGCATCCCGCGCTTCGATCGAATCTGCAACGCAGTACGCCGCCGGGAGTGCCTCGCGAGGACTCGGCAGCCGTGATCTCATTGTGTACGGCGCGGCTTGCATCGCTGTCGCCGCCGCACTCTTCACGATCTTCCGCTAGGTCGCGCTGAGGAGCTGCGTCCGCGCGAGTCGTTCATAAAGCGGGCATCGCGTGAGAAGCGCTTCGTGCGTCCCGATGTCCACGATGCGACCATCGTCCATGACGACGATGCGGTCCGCGCGTCGCACGGTCGAGAGTCGGTGCGCGATCGCGATCACGGTTCGACCGACGCAGAACTCTTCAATCGCTTGCGCAATCTGCGCCTCGCTCTCCGCATCAATCTGGCTCGTCGCTTCATCAAGCACAAGAATTGCGGGATCTCGCAATAACGCGCGCGCGATCGCGAGCCGCTGCTTCTGACCGCCTGAAAGCCCCGTGCCCCCTTCTCCAATCATGCTGTCGAGCCCCTTCGAGAGCTTCGACACAAACTCCTTCGCGTGTGCGAGGCCGAGCGCGCGATCGAGGCCGCGCTCGTCGATGTCATCCGCGCCAAGCATCACATTTTCTCGAATCGTTCCGCGAATGAAGGTCGACTCTTGAGCAACGACGCCGATTTGACGGCGCAAGCTCTGCATGTTTCCGGCGCGGACATCGGTGCGATCTAAGAGGACAGAACCATCCACTGGATCGAAGAGTCGACACAGCAGAGACGCAAGCGTCGTCTTGCCGCAGCCGTTGGGACCCACGAGCGCGATGAACTCCCCGTGCGCGATCGTGAGTTGGATGTCGCGAAGTGCGTCTCGCTCGGCACCCTCGTAACGAAACCGGATCGCATCAAACTGGATCGAGCGCGCGTGCCGCGGCAGCGCTGGAAGATCGAGCTCGCGTCGACCTTCGACCGGAGTCGCAAAGATCTCCTGCAGGCGCTGTGCAGGCGCTGCGGAACTCTGAATGTCGTTGAGAAGACCAGTCAGCGGACGGAGGCTTCCGCCAGCAACACCGAGCGCGCCGAGTGCGAGAATAAACCGCTCAAATGTCATGCGGCCCGCGAGAATCTCATTCGCGGCGATGAGCGCAAGACCGACGATGACAAAGATCGCGATCACCTCGACGACCGGGACGCTAAACGCTCGGGCAAATCTCGCACTCAGTTCCGCATCAAGGAGCGCTCGACTCGCTCGGGAAAAGCGACGAAAGGCCGTCGCTTCAGCGGTCGCCGTCTTGATCCCGCGAAGGCCTGCAATCGCTTCATGGGAAGTGCGCAGGATGTCCTCTTGCTGTTCAAGCGCCATGCGAGTGGAACGGCGAATGCGTTTCCCAATCTTTCGGAGGATCACGGCGAGAATCGGCGCAACCACGATCGCGGCAAGCGTCAACCGCCAATCGAAGTACACCGCAGCGATGAATGCCGCGATCCCCTTTGTGAGCTGCGCAAGCACCTTGCTCATCAACGCCGAAAAGCCGCGCTCGAGCTCCGCCGTATCGCGGCTGATGCGCGAAACAATCTCCGCGGGACCGCGACGGAGCACCGGACTCAAGGGAAGGTGAATCGCGTGCTGAAAAGTGCGAAGTCGAATCTCCGCGACAGTCACGGCGCTCAGTGTGAGCGCGCACGATTGATGGAGGTAATTCGCGATGCCGCCCAGAATCGCGAGGCAGCAGAGCGCGCCCATCAACAACGCGACACCAGCGAATCGATCCGTGGGAATCCACGCCGTGGCCGCGACTGGATCGCTGATGATGCCGCTCGTCCACGGATGCTCCGCCAGCCAGTTGCGTGCGATCGTCTGAAGATCGGCGCCGACTCCAAGGATGAGCTCAAGCACCGGTCCAATCGAAACAAGGCCCGCCGCCAACCCACCTGCCGAGAGCACGGAAAACACGATGGTGCCGACGAACAGTTTTCGGCGGCGCGTCATCCGCTTGGCGAAGGACCAGAAAGCTTCATTGCGTCTGAACATTGCGTCATCCAACTCAAATCAGTCGTGCTCAAACAGCGAAGCCTAACGGACGCCCGTTGCCGCGCCCAGCGCGTCCCAGAAAGCGGGCCAACTCTTCTCCACCACCATCGGATCTGCTACGGAAACCCCATCTCGAGCACACCCAAGAATGCCAAACGCCATCGCAATGCGATGATCTTGCGAAGTCTGCACGACGGCCTCCGTGCACTGCATCGGCAGTGGATGCACGCGAACCCAATCAGGACCAACATCAACCTTGCCTCCGAGCGCACGCAGTCCAGCCGCAACAGAGGCAATGCGATCGGACTCCTTCACGCGGAGCGTTTCAAGTCCCGTCAACAGGCTTGGCGCGTCAGCACATGACGCAAGCACCATGGCCATCACGGCAGCATCCGGAGCACTGCTGTAATCGCTATCCACTCCGCGCAGTCGCGCACCCTGCGGCGCGCGAATGAGCACACCACCAGCGCCTGCTTGCAGCGCCTGCACTTCCGCGCCGCGCGCTGCAAGGTCGCGGAAGAAAAACAAGTCCGGTTGTCTTCCATCCAATTCAAGTTGCGGAATCTCTATCTGGCCGCCGACGAGCGCCGCGAGCGCAGCAAAGTACACCGCGCTTGATGCGTCGGGCTCGACAAGCGCCGCGTGCGCGGGAATCGCCTGAGGGGGAATGGTGATGCTCGCGAGTTCGCGTTGCTCCACGCCATGCCGCGTAACCCCGACCGTCACGCCAGTCGCACGCAGCGCATCAATCGAAAGTTCGAGATAGGACGCGCTCGTAGGAGGCTCATGGAATCGAATCTCGAGACCGTTTGGCATCGCGGGAGCAATCAACATCAATGCCGAGACAAACTGACTTGATGCCGTGCGATGCACCTCAATGCGGCGACCTGTCAAGGGTCCGCGCATGCCGACGGGCAAGGCTCCGGCGATGCGGAAAAATCTCGCTTTGGCACCGAGCTCGACGAGCATTTCGACGCCCTCATCCACAGGTCGTTCACGCATGCGAGCACTGCCATCCACGACCGTCTCTTCCGAGCAGAGTGAGGCCACAGCAAGCATGAACCGCGTCGGCGTTCCTCCGTGACCCAAGTCAATCGTGCCTCCTCCTCGTGGCTTTCCGCCCACCCCATCGACAATCCACGAGTCACCTTCGCGTCGAAACACCGCGCCGAGTTGCGAGAGTGCGACGCGAAGTCGATCGCAATCATCGGACGCGAGAATCCCCTGCAGCGTCGAGCGCCCCTCGGCGAGCGCCGCGAGAACAAGATGTCGATTCGTGAGGCTCTTCGAACCCGGAATGAGAACTCGTGCATCAACAGCATGCTCGAGTGCGTGCATGCGTCGCGTTGCACCGTCCTGCTGCGCCATTACTTGGTTTCGCGACGAAAGACCGCCACGACATCCTCGACGGGGATCACGAAGAGGCGATTGTCCCCTTCAAAGTCGACAGGAATGCAATGCTTCGGGTTGAAGAGCACGCGATCATATTGGCGAATCGGATAGTTCTCGTCGCGTTCGACTTCAGCACTCACCGCGACGATGCGACCCGTGAGTGTGGGAATCTCCATCTTGTCAGGAAGATGGATGCCGACCTTCGTGATTTTTTTGTCCTCGTCCTTGCGAATGAGAACGCGCTTGCCGATTGGCTCGACGACTTCAATCGCGGACTTGGAAATGCTGCGCTCTTGCATGAC